>Ga0123342_1000919_pt1 | contig 49023 bp, 24 predicted proteins | sample Turbeawhitnodule_FD_89960 | JGI IMG/M metagenome (GOLD analysis project Ga0123342, IMG submission 89960) | Root nodule microbial communities of legume samples collected from Mexico - Turtle bean Mexico white nodule | ecosystem: Host-associated > Plants > Roots > Nodule | place: Mexico: Nepantla...
GATTTGGAAAATTTGGATGTTAAAATTGATGATGAGGATAAAGTCGTTCTACTTATTGTTTCTCTACCACCCTCGTATCGACAATTCAAAGAAATTATGTTATACGGTAATTATCTTACCTTAAGCTTTGATGATGTCAAAACTAATTTACTAGCCAAAGAAAAATTTGATATTGAAATTCATTCTGGAAGTTTTGGTGAAGGATTAGTAGTTAGAGGGAGAAACCAACAGAAAGGTAGGAACAATAAATATAAATCCAGGTCAAAATGTAGAGGCAAGAACTCCAAACATTGTCGTTATTGCAAGAAAAAGGGACACGAGATCTCTGAATGTTATAAATTGGAAAATAAGCAAGATAGAAAAGATAATGGAAATGGTAAACAACCAGAAAAATCTACAAAAACCAGTATTGTTAAAACTGAATCTGATATGGGGATTGTTTTGTAACTTCCAACACTGAACAAAGGTATAAAAATGAATGGATTCTTGAGTCTGGTTATACTTTTCACATGTCTCACAATAGAGACTGGTTTACCGCATATGAACCGGTTTATGATGGTCTTGTTTTGATGGGAAACAATGCTCAATGCAAAGTTGTTGGTGAAGGAACAATCAAAATCAAGACACATGATGGAATTGTTAGAACTTTAACAGGTGTCAGATATGTCCCTGAGTTGAAACAAAATCTCATTTCCTTATGCACCCTTGAATCTCATGGGTGTAGATACTCAGCTGAAGGTGAAGTTTTAAAAGTGTCTAAAGGAGCTCTTGTGTTACTAAAGACAATTCGATGTGATAGTTTGTATGTGCTACAGGGTTCAACAGTTACAGGTTCTGCAGTTGTTGCCTCACCCAACAAAGATAACACCAAGTTGTGACATATGAGATTAGGCCACATGAGTGAGAAGGGAATTCTAATCCTCAAGAAGAATGGTCACCTTGGTAACCACTGTACTGGGAAGGTTGATTTCTGCGAACATTGCATTTTCGGTAAGCAGAAAAAGGTTAGTTTTTCTAAAGCCATACACAGAACCAAAGGTACTTTGGATTATATTCATTCGGACTTTTGGGATCCGTCAAAAGTTCCCTCCAGAGGTAAATGTCGTTATATGATGACAATTATTGATGATTTCTCACGAAAACTTTGGGTGTATTTTCTCAAACATAAAAATGAAGCATTTTCCACTTTTAAAGAGTGGAAATTATTGATTGAGAATCAAACTGGCAAGAAGATAAAAAGGCTAAGGACAGACAATGACCTTAAGTTTTGTTCGAATGAATTCAATGATTTTTACAAGAAGGAAGGCATTTCCAGACACCTCACCATTCTAATGACTCCACCACAGAACGGGATTGCAGAAAGGATTAATAGAACTATCTTGGAGAGAGTTCGTTGCATACTCTCCCATTATGGTTTGAAAAAATCTTTTTGGACTGAAGCGGCTTCAACGACACATTTATATATTTGAGACTTACCTTTGTCTTGAAAGTTGTGGTTATTTATATATTTGTAGTGGACTTGTCACTGTTGGATCGAGATTAACGGATCGTGATTAAAAATGTATTACCTAATTTTTTGTACACCTAAAACTTGTTAATTATTTCTTGATCTTAATGCCTTTGAACATATTGATCGGTCAAAATCCAATATCCAAGACTTTTAGGACTCCTCTGTCCGTACAATTATTTTTATTATCTTTTGAGGGTGACAGAAACTTTATTCTTTTTTAAAACCTAAAAATTACACTAGCCGTTACTGACCTATGTAGTTGGAGAAAAAAAAAAACATTGGGTAGAGTTTCAAAAAGAAAAGTAAAAAAACAGTTATTAGCTAACGTTTAAGAACAAGTGGACATGAAGAGATCCTTTTGAAGGAAGGGACCACATCAAAGTGATATAAGAAACCAATGAAATAATGTGAATTTTTTTCAACACAGTTAGAATGAGAAAAATGCTAAAAATACAAGAAAAAAATGAGTTGATAGATGAAGTATTGGACAAGGTAGAAATGTTATCCAACACATAACATGTATCTCAGACAATGGTGCTTTGATGAAAACAACACTAATGTCATCTTCTGCAACTTCTGATAACAACTAATCAAATCTTCTTGTACTTTTCACGGACAACAAAAGAAAATTGTTCCAATCAGTATATAGTATATATCAAATGGAATAAAACAGAAAGTGAACATATATATAGAGATTATATGTAAGATTTTGGATTAATCTCTTTCTTTTTTATATTCAGTTAACTGTGTATTATTAATTTAAAAATAATATTTAATAACATTTTTGTAAAAAAAGATATTCATTCAGTGACATGATAATATACAAGTAAAGGATTATAAATATTTTTTGCACACCAAGTGAATTGAAATAAAACTTGAAGATATTTTATATAGATATTTTAAGATTTTCATGAAGAAAAAGACATTTCGGATTTTTATTCTTTTCAAGTGTAGATATTTTGTGAAAACATTATTATTATAATATATTTATTTACTAATTAACAGATAAGTAGAATTTATAAGAGTTTATGAAAATACTTTGATTTTTAATGGACTTGTTTTCAACTTATTTCAACATATCTTTAGTATAATTTATCAAAATAAGTTTTTTTTTATTCCAATAAATTTTCCATGACATAAACTCTTGCGTATATAATAAAAAAGTTATTAAGCAAATACTCAATTAACTCTCTAATCTAAATACACTGAAGTTTTCTGAAATTTTGGTATAACGTCACTTTCAAGTTAATGTCAAATTATAATCATATTAGGAGGTAATCCTAATTTAAGAATGGCTTAATCCCTTAGTTTTAATTACCTTCTGCAGATGATTTTTAGTTAAAGAGGGCAAAACAAAAATAATTTAAGGTCACGTCTTGTCATGTATTTCATAATGCAGTGCACGACACCAACCATCAAACATGTGCTCCACGTAACCTAAAATAAATCATTAATGAACTGTGAAATCTCTTACTCCTTGATAAGAACATGAATAATATCTACGCAAATATGTTTTGAGTAACAAAATTCTCATCAATTTATATTTTCAGTTTACAATTAAATCAAATAATACAGCCATAAAATTTTCAGTTTACAATTAAATCAAATAATACAGCCATAAAATTTTAATTTATGACGTTCAGAACATTTAAATACTATGAGAAACCATTTTAATCATATTTATGATTCTAAATCTAAAGTGTTTCTGTAATTTTAATCAATGATAGAATACTTTTTGTTTTATTTATAACATTTATATTTTTTTCTTATATTTGATGAGATATGATATTATTGTTGAGTGTGAAACCATGACTAATTGAACTGGATTAACTATACATCATGTTTAATGAATGAACTTAATTATTGTGTATTCTCTGTAACTTTTATTTAATATTTAAGAGATATTTATTTTTGTAATAAAATTGTAACATAATAAAGAATGAAAATCTAATTAGTTATACTTAAAATTAGATTATAGATTGACAACGAATCAGTTTATATCTATTATTCGTGATTGTTTGTGTTGCTTTTACGCATTTTTTAACTCTGAAATATCTAGTAACCCAATATTACAACGGAAACTAAAACGGGAAGAACATTGGTCAAATTTTGTATGACTGAGACAAAGCTTTGAAGAAAAAGAAGAATTAAGAAATGTGAGAAAAGCAGAGTTGATATATAAAGTTTAAATTTATTTATGGTTGAACAACCTATGGATGGGCCAGCCAAAACATCCTTGTCTTTGAAGCATCCTAAGTATCCCACCCTGTTCCAATATTCTATATAATGGAAACAATTCTGCATAATCTCATTCTCTGTATCCAAATAAAACAGAGACAGTGAAAGTTTGATGGAGGAGAAGAGGAAGAGCAAGTTGTGGTTGAAGAAGGTGTCGTGGCCGTTACGGTGGAAACCGCAGAAACTTCAAACGACCATAGTAGACACAGTGGTTTTCAAGATCCTCTCGGTGGCTGAAGCTGTAGTGCTTGTCTCCACCCTCTGTTTCTTCTACCTCTGCTGTGGCTGCAACTTTTAATTCATGGTTCAGTGGAAAAACTCTGTTTTCTTTTATGAAACACCTTTTACCTGTTTTACTTTCTCTAATCAATATTTGTAGGAAGGCTTAACAAAATATTATTGTTTCATTCGTTGTTTCTTGTTACTGCTTCACTTCAACTGTATTAACAGGTTTCTGATTAGTAATAGAATTGTGCACAGAGATTAGCTTTTCATGACATCTTTTATGCTTAATTATGTTATAGATTCAATCCTTTTTTGCTTAACCAACTCTAAATTTCTTCTTCTCAAAAGGGCACTCTCTTCTTCTTACAATTTGAAAGTCTAATTTTAACACCAAATTAGAAAAAAAAAAGATTATATCACCTGTGACCTTAAATTAAATCTGTTAAGATGATATTGATAAGATTAATCAACATTCAAGTTATTGTCTTTTTGTAATTTAGAGTTCATCAAAGTTTTGTCCTAAAAAAATTAATAGAGAAAGAGAAAAAGAATATATATTCTTGATTTGGTGAACAAATGTAATGAGGTTGTTGGACTGATTTTTTTTTTAATTTGTTGGGAAGAGAGGGCTGATTTATATTATTGTAAATGCAGAAATTACTATCAAATTCGGTAAAGAAAATTGTGATTAATTTCAATATTAATATTCCAATTATGTTTATATATATACTGTGAAACGAAAAGAGAAAAAATAACATGATCACTTTGCTTGCAGTTATATGAATGTTATTTATTGTTATAAAGTTTTAACTGTAAAGAACATAACCGTTGGTTCATTTTTATATATTTGTTATATATTTACGATTCACTTTATGACCCAAGAAACTCACCAACCTCAACTAAAAGATGACTATATAATGCAATTATAATTTTTTTCTCTTTAAAAAAATATCAATAAGAGTTTTTAACAAAATATCATACTCTATCCTAATGCGATTCTTCAATTACATAACGTTTTAACTGTTAAATGTAATAATAAAATAATAAATTATATATATATGTGTTGATAATATGTTACTATTCAATATTTTCAAAAATATAAACTATTTAAAAATAATAATTTAGGCAATGCCACTTTTATTTTTTGTTCATGATGAAATTCTCAATTCACTATTTTTTTTTCTATCTCAGAGGAAACTTAATACTAATTAAAGCACAAGATAATTGATTTTAGAAAGTTTCAAAAAATGCATCGAAATCGATTTTTTTGTCCATCCTTAAAAATGAAAAAAAATAAAATAAATTATAGTTCAACTTTTAATCATCACTACAATAAACTATTAACAAATGAAGAAGTAGAAAAGAGAAGACGCCATAAAACACTTGATTTGGTATCCCACGCCATGTGTGACCCAATCCCAATTTTGTAAGGTGTAAAAGAGATTGACATGGGAGAAAAATGGATAGAATAATTCAAAAAGTATTACAAAAATCATGAAAGTAGATTATAAAACCTATATTTTAGTTTCTTTGTTTTATAAAGAAAATAATCATTTTAATTTTTTATATTTGAAAATAGTCATTTTAGTCTTAAAATTTGACAAACTAAAATATTTTGTTGTCTCTTACTTTGAAAGACCAAAAAATAAATTTAGTAAAATTTACAAATTAATATTAGTTAAGAACAAAATTAAGTCTTAAAATTGTTATATCCTCCACAATTTATTTGGAAAACAGCTCTTTGGGATACTAAATTCAAATAAAATCATTAAAACAAATAACAATCTAGTATAAAGATGAATAATAATAATAATGAGTAAATTATATGTATAAAAAAATTAGAGACACTTGAGAAGTTACATGGAAAAAAAAGAAAGACACTAACTTCTTTAGTGTGTGCAGTGTGGTAAAGAGGAGGGCCTTATTCGCTCGCAAAACAAAATCACAATGGCGTCACCAGCGGCGGCAAGGTCGCCGGTATCCGCCGGCGCATCCCCGATGCAACGCCTCTCCACCTTCAAGAGTCCCTCCGCCGGCGCTGCGAGCGTCACCACCCCGACGTCCTCGGCCCTCGATTCTCTCGCCTTGGATCCCATCTTCTCCGCCTTCCTCTCCCCGTCCTTCTCCTCCACCTCCTTCTCCTCCGCCGCCCTCTCCTCTGGATCCCCGGCCTCCACCGCCGAGAAGCTCCACCACGCGATCCGCCTCCTCGAGAACCAGCTCCGCTCGGAGGTCCTCTCGCGGCACCACGATCTCCTCTCGCAGCTTTCCTCCCTCCACCACGCCGACCACGCTCTGTCCACTCTCCGATCCTCGCTCTCCTCGCTCCAGTCCTCCGTCCGCCGCCTCCGTTCTGAGCTCTCCGACCCGCACCGCGCCGTCACCGCCAAAACCACTCAGCTCTCCAACCTCCACCTTACCACAGAGCTCCTCCAGCATTCGATCCGCGCCCTCCGCCTCTCCAAGAAGCTTCGCGATCTCATGGCCGCTGACCCCGAAAAACTCGATCTCGCCAAGGCAGCGCAGCTGCACTATGAAATCTTAAGCCTGTGCGACGAGTACGACCTTGGTGGCATCGACGCCGTCGACGAAGAGATCGTTTGGGTTAGGGAGACCGGAGATTTGGTTCGGAGCGAGGCGATGAAGGTTCTGGAACGCGGAATGGAAGGGTTGAACCAGGCCGAGGTTGGAACAGGGTTGCAGGTTTTCTACAATCTCGGAGAATTGAAGGTCACTGTGGAGCAGGTGGTGAATAAGTACAAGGGTTTGGGTGCTAAGAGTGTGAGTGTGGCGTTGGATATGAAGGCTGTTACGGGTGGAAGTGGATACGGTCCCGGTGGGATTAGAAGTTCTGGAACGCCCCACATTGGAGGAGGAGCTAAGGCTAGAGAGGCTCTGTGGCACAGGTTGGGGAGTTGCATGGATCAGTTGCATTCTATTGCTGTTGCTGTGTGGCATTTGCAGAGGGTGCTCTCCAAGAAACGGGATCCATTTAGCCATGTTTTGTTGCTTGATGAGGTCATTCAGGTGAGGCTCACTGGTTATTGTTTTTGTAGTATCAGAAGGAAATTATGTTGTTGCTTGGATTCATATATGCCTATCTGTATCCATAACACTGACACTTGAAAGGATTGTTTGTCCCCAAAGTTTGATACGTAGATGATGGATACTATTTTGTGATAATGTTGGGGCTTCCTTGGTATAATCAATTTACCAATATAATATAGTTGTCTAACAAAAAACCCTTGGCTTACACAATATGGTGAGCCAAATCTTGGTGTTGGAATTGTTGAAGCTTGGAACTTCTAGAAATTGTGAGCTCAAACAGATTGCTTTACGTTCAGTTTTTTACACATCTGATTTGATCAGTATTGTATTTGGAAACAATTATTGTGTGTGCTTCTCTGGCTAAAAGCAGCGGATTATGTTAGAAGTTTGAATCAAGTCAATAATTGTTAATTTCTGAAGAAACTGACATGGCAAGACCTCTGAATGTATTGCACTAATTTAAGCCAATAACTTTATACTTCATTCTTCTTGTTTTTCAATTAATAATTTGCTGTGAAATACAAATCGTTGCCAGTCTTCCAAATCTTTCCTATTTTGTGGTCTTCTATTCTCCTGTGATGCTGTAAAGTCATGGTTAACAGATGCGAGGGGGTGACCATACTGTATTACTACTACCTATATAAGTGAAGAGGAGGAAGTAAATAGAGCAAGCTTGATTGCTTGTTGTTTTGCATTTCTGTACAATTATGTAAATATGCTTCCAGCTTTATGCAACATTATATTGTCCGAGACCTTCTATCTTCAAATGAACTGTATAGGATGCAAGATAGAGAAATGATAAAATAGCATGCATGCGCATTCTCTTCTGATGCATTAACCCACTAAATGGGTATGGATTGCATTGAATTGTATGGGATGAGATTTACTAGCAATAAGGTGATCAATATTTTAGATGCACAAAGAAGATGATTTGATTTTTTTGATGAGGTATTTTGTCCAAGGTTTGAAATTTTTTTCTATCTCATACCATGTGAAAATAAACAGATTTAATGGACTTCCTAGTTCCTGGGCTTCAGTCTTAATTATTTATTATACTTCACAGTATTCAGTCTTCATTGTTCACACTTCCTAATTTGTATTGGATATTTTTCTAATTTTCTAATGGTGCCTGCTGCTGCATAGGAAGGTGATCCCATGCTAACAGAACGAGTTTGGGAGGCCATTGCAAAGGCTTTTGCCAACCAAATGAAGTCTGCTTTCACTGCATCAAGTTTTGTTAAAGAGATTTTTACAATGGGATATCCAAAGCTTTATTCCATGATAGAGAATCTACTTGAAAGAATTTCACATGACACAGATGTCAAAGGAGTATTACCAGCTATCAATTCGTCTGGGAAAGAGCAGATAATTTCAGCCATTGAAATATTCCAGAATGCATTTTTGGCTCATTGCTTGGGTCGCCTTTCAGATCTAGTGAATTCTGTATTTCCAATGTCTAGCCGTGGTAGTGTACCCTCCAAGGAACAAATATCAAGGATTATAACACGCATTCAGGAAGAGATAGAAGCTGTTCAGGTGGATGCACGTTTAACTCTTCTTGTTTTGCGCGAAATTGGCAAGGTTTTAATTCTTCTTGCAGAACGGGCTGAGTACCAGGTAAACATATATGACATTATAGTATCAAAGGTGTTCTATGCTGTTCATTAGATTTTTAAGCACTACATTAATTGGCTAAGAAAAGAATTTGATGCTATCTAGCTCATGGGTTTTTAGGAAGGCTACCAAGTTAGCTGTAATATAACTTTTACATTTTTGGAATAAAGATATTTTTACAAGGAAAGAACGGGTAGACAGAAGAAGGAAAATCAGTTTGGCTGCATGCATCTATTATATTAATATTAATGAATTGTGACTGCATCCATATATTATATTCCTATTAATATTATTGAAAAACAATAGTTTGTTGTGTCATTTAGGAGTTTATGTGTTGTATTATTGGTCTTGTACTGTATCATATTCACTTTGTACTGTTGTGGTTATCAGCAACCATTCAAGTACTTAACTTACATGTATTAAATAATTAACAATTTGGCTAGACGTATGCAATATTTTACTGATATTACTACCTGAGAGTGTTATCACTGGTCATGATATGATGAAACATAATGACTGATGATAGGTAGTAAACTACCTAAAAGTGCTGATGCTGTATGTTTTCTCTGGAGCTTAAAGGCTCCCCTCCCCTTTCACTGTGCGAGTCTTGCAATATTTACAATTCCTAGAGAAGGGATGAAGCCTATAATATAATAAACATAATTAATTTAGTTAATCATTTTCATTGTTATGGCAGATCTCCACTGGTCCTGAATCACGTCAAGTAAGTGGTCCTGCAACACCAGCACAGCTCAAGAACTTTACATTGTGTCAGCATCTTCAAGATGTTCATACACGAATATCATCTACGCTTAAAGGAATGCCTAGTATTGCTGCAGATGTGTTGTCAGCTTCATTAGGTGCAATATATGGTGTTGCCTGTGATTCTGTAACATCTTTATTCCAGGCAATGCTGGATCGTCTTGAGTCTTGCATATTGCAAATACATGATCATAACTTTGGAGTGCATGGAATGGATGCTGCTATGGACAACAATGCATCACCTTATATGGAGGAGCTCCAGAAGTGCATTCTTCACTTTCGCAGTGAGTTTCTATCAAGGTTGTTGCCTTCCAGAAATTCCGTAGGTCCTGGGACAGAAAACATATCCACCAGGCTTGTCCAGAGTATGGCTTCACGGGTTCTAGTATTCTTCATCCGACATGCTTCCCTTGTCAGACCACTTTCAGAATCAGGCAAGTTGAGGATGGCAAGGGATATGGCTGAATTGGAGTTAGCTGTGGGCCAAAATTTGTTCCCTGTTGAGCAACTTGGTGCACCATATCGAGCACTTAGAGCATTTCGTCCACTTATTTTCTTGGAAACATCCCATCTTGCATCATCTCCTCTTCTTCAAGATCTGCCACCTAATGTCATACTTCATCACCTGTATACCCGTGCTCCTGAAGAATTGCAGTCACCACTGCAAAGAAACAAACTAACACCATTGCAGTATTCGTTGTGGCTAGATTCTCAATGGGAGGATCAAATCTGGAAGGGCATCAAAGCAACACTTGATGATTATGCTACAAATGTGAGGAGCAGAGGGGATAAGGAGTTTAGCCCTGTTTATCCTCTCATGCTTCAATTGGGCTCCTCCTTGATTGAAAAGGATCAGACTTCCTCAAAGTCTTGATCCAGTAAATAATTTGTAGTCTAGCAAATTCAACCACATCAGCGACTTCCCATATTTGCTTCTTGAGTTGTTGAAAAAGGGTTTTGTTGCGGAAACACGATCTAGAGGCTGCTAGTTCTGCTAGCAAGCATGAGGTACAAGCGTGTGTAGTTTTTTTTCCCTTTCCTTTTTTCATTTCTATTCTTCTTCCCTCTTTCTTTCTTTTTATAAAATGGAATTACTGTTGTTGGTTAATCTCCATTTTCCTGATTAATTGTTGTTATATTCAATGTAGAGAAATATAGATTCTTGATGGAAGACAGAAACAAGTGCTGTAGTATACTCGTCGTGATTAATATGTGATAGATTATTTTATCATTCTTTATCTAGGTTTGCAAATCTCTCCACATATGGTGTAAACTATATGTAAAGTACATGCTATTGTTTTTTTAATATAAACTAGAAGATCCTATCGAAGTATCGGTAACGTATGCTATGTTTTATAATAGTGAAGGCTAATTAAAGGGATGTAAAGCTTTTTTCATCCATATCCAATTAAATGGATTGGAGTTAAAATCCAAAAATATAGATTTGGATTTGAAATAAATCCATTTAAATGAATTTGGATAATTATAGATTGGATATGGCAATTTGGATTTTTTTCCACCCTTAATTATATTATAGGAAAGAAACGACATTTTTATTAAGAGTGATATCAATTCAATCACATGCCATTCACCTTACAACAGAAAGAGGATTTCTTTAATTATTATTAGGAATTCTCTTCTCACGATGGAGTAAAATAAATTAATTGAAGCCCGGTTCTTTGGTAAAAGAGTAAGATGTGAAAGGCACAGAAATCGATATTGTTCCTAAACAGGCCCAGTTGAGCAAATTTCCAGGCGTGCGCCTATACTCCTACTTCTGTTCAAAAGCTTTTAAAACGGCATATAAAGATTTGAAAGCAAATAAAATCAAGCATGGTGGAACTAAGATCTTTTAAAGTAATCTACAAAATCCATTATCAACTTGGCTTTCCTTGTGCTACGTGCGAAGGACCTACATCCATCTTCTCTACTGTGTCATTACTCTTGCGAGCATACAGTTGAGAAATCCAATTGCTCACTCCAAAGCCAGTATCCTTCAAGAAAGATAATTGAGGTATCCAACTCTTCAAATCAGTACCTGATATCTTGTCATTGTCATCCTGAGTTTCGCAGACAAATCCTACCTCTTCTCTAGTATTTCTATGACTCATGTCTGGTACAATAGAAGGCAGATTGAATAGATGAGATACTGGAGAGGGTGTCGATGAGTATAATGATCTAAGTTGCCTGCTGACATAGTCACTGCTGTTACTATACATATGAGGAACCCATTTGCCCACTGCAAAACCAGCATCCTTCAAGCTAGATAACTGAGGTATCCAACTCTTCAATTCTACTTCTGAACTCTTGTCCCTATCATTGCTAATGCTCCCTTGAGTTTCACTACTCGAAGGAAGCATAGATTTAAGAATATTCCATTTCCAGATAAATTCTTGCCTTTCTCCAATATTACTGAGATTCATAGCAAGTGTAACAAAAGGTGGATTTAATAAATTTGTTGCTTCCCAATGAGTACTACTGGTGTATAAATGCCTAAACTTCCTGCGTATGTGTTCCCTATCATGGATAGTTTGCAGAAGTTCGGCATCACTTGGCCACCATTGTTCTAGGCCATGAGCTGCAACAAATTCCTGTTTTTCTTTGGAATCAACAAACCACTTTGCTCTAAGTTGCCGAGTTGTAGGATCCTTATTCTCCTCGATCATCTTTTCTCTTGTGCCATCATTCTTGTCGTAAACATTAAGATAAGAAACACATTTCACCACCCAAAAGCTAGCATCCTTCAAGCGAGAAAACTGCGGTATCCAACCCTTCAAACCTACACCAAAAGTATTGTCTCCATCATTGCTGACTTGAGTTTTTCCACTAGAAAGGGGCACATATTTTAGTATATTCCAGACATAATCAGTCGTTTCTCTAATGTTAATGTGACTCGTGGCAAATGAAACAAAATGTGGATAAAGTAAAAATATTAGTAGTGAAGGTGTAGCAATGTTCAAAGACGTAAGTTGCTTGCTCATGAGTTTGCAATTATGGATATCCTGCTCAAGTTCTGCATCACTTGACAACCATTGTTTCAGGCTATGCGCCTCAAGAAATTCCTGGTTTTTCTTCGAGACAACAAACAACTTCGCTACATTTTCTCCATCTGCAGGAACCATATTTTCATTGTCTGTGATCTCTCTGGTTCCATCAGTATAAAAGTAAAGACAACTGATATAGTCATTGCTGTTAATATACAAATGAGGAACCCTATTTCCAACACCAAAACCAGCATCCATCATACTTGATAACCGACGCTTAAATCGCTTCACACTTATACCATAAGTCTTGTGCCCATCATTGCTACCTTGAAGTTCATTACCTGATGCAAACATAGATTTAAGTCCATTCCAGACATATTCTGCCTTCTCTCCAATATATCCAATATTCATGGCTAGTGAAACAGAAGGTGGATTAAATAGATGTGCCTCCACATTAATCCCTTCTTTTGCTAGTTCCTTTCCCACCTGAAGACCAAATCCAGCCCCCAAGGAATGCCCTGCAATGCAAACATTCCTGCTTCCATGTTTATCAGAAACTGATAGCAGTGCCTCCAAAGTTTCTTTAAACCTGAAAGAGCCCTTCAAGCTTTCCCAAGCAGCAAAACGGATGTCATCTTCAATATCTCTTCGCCTGGTATGGCTTCTGAGTAATGTTCCTCTGAGTGCCAAAACAGCTTTAGGTGCACCATTTGGTCTAATTGGTATAAAGTCGGCCAATGCTGCAGATCTATCCCATTCAAATATTGCACCAAAAATAGATCCATCTCTTTTATCAATCAATTTGTGGGTGAGCTTGTACTTCAAGGGCATCCACCAACTTGGAGCAAGAGCATTTTCCTGTGTTCTGTTCTCCTGCCTATCAAGTTCAAGCATGTAAACTGCCTTTACAAGCCGAGCCATGGCCACACGTTTATAATCTGCATCCTTCCTGCACAGGACAAAATAATTATTAGCAACGTCCACGTACATAATATCTGTCTCTGTCCCTCAAAAATAAATCCTCTTTTTTTGTCTCTCATTTATGAACATTTGCTAAAAGATAAGGAGGACCAGGTGAAATACCTTTTATAAATGAGGGACCAGTATTAGATTTTATGTTTTAGAGACTAATATAAAACGTTCTCTTTTTTGGAGTAAATTCATATCACCTATTAGAAAACATGAGAACCCATTTGGAAAAGTTTGAAACTTTATACCCGTGTTGCAACCCATTGTGCTGACATCCTCAAAATGAATAAAAAAAAAAACCTTGGGACTTACAAAACAAGAAATGGCACATGCTTTTACTACCAAGGAGCAACAAAGTGTTGTCAAGGATTATAAAATGCATGAGTGAAAGACAAAACTAATCTGAGAACTGACCAGCAAGAATTGATAAGGTCTCTCCAAGTGAGGCTTCTGAAGTTGGGAGGGCCATCTGGGTTGCTATCAAGCTGACTTTCAGGTGGAAGCACCATCACAGTGTGCCAATGAGTCCAAATTGCTGTGTACAAGATGGTTCAGACTGAAATCATATCAGTGTACTGCAACTTTATCTGTTTTTTCTATTCCTACGCGCTTTGCACTATTGCATGTATAGGGTAAAAGCTGATAAAAAAAAATATACGGTAAAAAGTCTACATTCATTTTTATATACGTTTTTTTTAAAAAGTACTTATATTTTTACAGTAAAATTATACACTTGACACCGTTATTTTAGCCTACTTTTTCTCTTTTTCTTAATAATTATAAAATTTTATTTATTTTAATAATTATATTTTCTTGAAAGCTTATTCTCAGAGTAGTTATGTGATTCTCAAAACTTCAAAACAAAATATTTTAACATTCCACTTTTGATACAAAGAACTAACTGATAAATATTTTAATAATAATATATTGTATTCAAATAATAATAAATAAATAAAACTTCAAAATAAAATAATAATATATAGTTATTAAAGGGTTATATGAATTAGTAGAAATTTCAAGATATGATTATCTACAATTTTTAAACGTTGTCTATTAGACTGACTTAACGGAAGCTTCTTTTCATTTTCCAATAAAGTTAGGATGGGACTTGGAAGCACTGCTTTGAATACCAGTATTTTCTTATTTGTCTCCATTTTCCAACGAGTTAATCCATATATAAAGTTTATTCTTGCGTTTTTTTTATCCTTAATTTCAGTATTGAGATTAACTTAATTAAACACTTTTATTACTATTAATTTCTATTTTACCAATTATAGTCTATATCTTTTATTATTTAATTAATTTATATAAAAGATATAAGTATATTTTTAAAATTTATTATGAGTTTCGTAACTTTTATTTTCACTCTTAATCATAAGAAAAATAAATAAATTTTAGGTATATTGAGAAAAAAAATAATTGTATTAAATTTTATTAATCTCTTGACATTTTATTTGAAATAGAGAACATAAAATATAAAATCATGTATATGTCATATATGTCGTCTGATGTCAATGTCTAAAAAAATAAAACCAATCTTAAAGTTGATGAAAAAGTTAAGAGTTTTAAAATGGAACGACACATAACATTTTCAACTGTCAAAATTGTTATATAATTCTCACTCGTCTTTCGAAAACATATCTTGGATGCAAACTCCTTGTCTACTTCTTAATATATAAAGAAGTGGTTAGTGTCCCATTGATATAAAAGATCATCAAGCAAAAATTTATTTACTTCGTTAGCCAAGAGTATGAGGTCAGATACCAACTCCTCGAGAAGGTGGTCTTGGTGCTTGTCCACGACTAGGAGACTTTGGTCATACTTTTAAAGTCACTAGATCACATTCAAGTCTGATTGCCCTATATGCAAAGTCCTCTGAACACTGAAGTTGGTAGGATGAATGATCGCATTGTTGGTTCACTTGTCAGAATTTAACATTAAGTATGAACCAAGGGGGACCTATAAAATCACAATGTTTAGCAGACTTCGTGTCCGAGATATAAGGAGGACAACATGAGGAAGGAATGTGGGTACTATTTATATGTGGATGAATCATCCAATCAAAAAAAGATTGGCTCAGGAATAGTTTTGGAGGGATCCCAGGATAAAATAGTCTATATGATTTGAATTCAAGACATCGAACAACCAAGACGAGTACAAGATGCTCATAATATGACAACTATTGGAAAAGGACATGGTAACACAACATATGAAGTGTCGAAGTGATTCACAACTCATAGTCGAACACATCAACAAACAATTCTATGTCAAAGATCCCCTTTTTGCTAAGATATTATCATCGAGTATCCCACACTCATCCATCGGGGAATCATCATATAATCTCACTTACAGATAAACGTTATGCTACCAGTTGAGGTCGGAGAACCTACCATTCACCGCGACCTCACTAATCTTCAGCTTAACAATAAATGACTAAGGACTGAGTTAGACCTCGTGGAAAAAAAACATGATAGGGGAAAAATATGTTTGTAAACAAAGAACAACTCAGCGTTACAACGAAAAAGCCAAGCCTATATCATTCAAGGAAGGAGTATTGGTGTGGGAATGAGAAATAAGGCATGCAAAGACTCTAATGACGAAAAATGTGCACCAAACTCAAAGGGTCCTTTCTGAGTAAAAGAATATCTACATAATGGAGCTTATCGATTAAACAATTCGATGGAAGAAACATCTCAAAAACATGGAATGCAAGTCATTTAAAATTTTATTGCTGTAAAAATATGTAATCAAGGTGTACTCTTTCCTATGGATGATTTTGTTCGGGGAGGTTTAAATGATGGCCAACAATAATAAAGATTTGGTCTTAAAAAAACAAGTTCTTTTCTCATAACACACTACTCTTTAAAGCACTAGCACTTCTTAGCCAAGAAAGCTTTCACATAGGTGAATCCTTGCTGAGAATATAAAGTCAAAACTTCTTTGTCAAGAAAACTTTCATACAAATGAATCCCTATCAAGAACTAAAACAACCTACCAAATAAAACTTGATAGTTAAGGAAGCTTTCACGAAAGTGAATCCCTACCAAGAAGTCACCAATGACTAATTAATGCATGTCACCAACATCCAGAATATTATTCTATCCAACAAGACCTCCCCGTAAGCGATAAATAAAATAATAATAATAAGAATAAATACATATTGATTATATGTTGAGATGATTCTAGATGAGACAATTATATACTAACACCTCGGTGGAAAAGCCTCCATAAAGATAGATATATAATTAAGAAGGTCACGAATGTTAACCCTACCTAACAAACCGAATGCAAAAATTAAAACTATATTTACAAGCATTTTCCAAAGAAATAAATGATTAAATGAAACAAAAATTCAAATATACATTCTCCAAATAAGAAAAGCTAAAAAGTTCTTATGATTCATTAAAGTTCGAAAAAGAATCTAAACACTAACTACTCATTTACAAAATAAAAAGTTAAAATAAAGGTGTAAGCCACAAAATTAATACGAACACAAAATAACAAAAACAAACCAATGTTATTATAAGTTAACCATGCCCTCCACTCAACCCAGGAGTTGCTGGCGAGTCCAAGTTCTCCGCCTCGTATGAAATCTCTTCAACAGGAATAAGTTCCTCATTGTAGAAATCTTTGTTGACATCAATTTGTTTTTTCATAAAGAGGGATCTTGTAAAAATAAGCCACCTGATGAAGAGCCTTATTAAAGTTGAGTTCATGTTGATATATTCTTGTGCGTCGCATAGATTCTTCTCTAACTTCTCCGAACAACCACCAATACTTAGAAAAAATTTTATGCATTAAGATTTAACCCACTTGCAATCATTTCTCACGTGAAGGTCGTTCCCAACCTGCTCCTCAGGAGATTCACTAAAACTAATGGAGCCCTCACCAACCAAGCTAATTAATTCCACACGCCCCAAAAATGTCTACCTATTCAAATCCTCATACTCATCCGACGAAGAAGAAGTGTCATAAGAGAAAGAAGACATTATTTACCTCAATGAAAAACGCTCAAATATCTCAAACAAAAATATAGTGAATGACAGTGATGTAAATAACAACAAAGTCCATGATTTATAAACATAAGGAGACACAGAGCAAGTGAACCCTCACGACCTCCCAACTATCATATTGTTTCCCCTCTAACGACTATGATTTAACGACCTTTCACATCCTTGACATGCCCAATACCAATGCCTTCAGCATATTCTAGACTCTTCAAAGGATTTTTCCTCCTCGAGCCTGGGAGACAGTACACCACCCAAAGTCGATAGGGTTTTGATAAGGAAAACAAATATTTCTTCTCAAAAGTCTCTTCATAAACTCATTCGAGTTTCGGGGTAATCTACTATATAATGTTGAGATAACATTGATAGGCTGAGATATATCTCGACAACAATATTGGGACGACGATTCCCCAATAATAAGGACGCACAACATACTCCCGACACACTTAAATGTTATGCATCTCTTCAAATAATTAAATGTGATTAGCAATGATATTACACTTAAACATTCCTGAAACTGCAATTAAGGAGTATTTTGATTTTATTTTTTTTAAATCCATACAAGTATAAATCCGTAAAAATTAGTATGAATAAATAAATATCCTAAATAAAAAAAGGTTTATTCTAATTTAAATACCAATTCCTATATCTAAAAAGAACATTGACTTCAATGTCAGAATGTGAAGACGATATCAAGCGATTGAGACCAACATTGAAGCCAAAACTGAAACTTAGGAAAGTGAAGACCGAGGAATGTTTACGTGAAGTCATTACCCGAACCGACCTTGTAAGAATATTGATAAGTGCTTAATTTCAGTAATATTTCATATTAAAATATAGGCACTTAAGAGTATTAATTACTAAATTAAAAATAAAATAATCCCTAATTTATGAATTTATACATTTATACATCTTTTATGATCTTTATTTGAATAAGAGCATTTTATTCCCAAATTTGGTGTTAATTTCAGGTTTCTAGAGAATAATGGATATGGTTGAGCTAAAGAGAATAGGATAAGCTAAAAAGAGAAAGCTGGAAGGACCGAAACAGACAAAAAAAGCAAAAAAAGTCCAACTCAGCAGCGGAGTATCTCACTCAAGCGAGCTAAAGTTTTCATAAATCAATGCCTTTCTCGCTCGAGCAAAAATTCCTCACTCAAGCGAGAATGCATCAGACAAATTGGACTATTTTTATGTTTTATCAAGAAGCCCATCAACGCGACGCAAGAAGTCACCTAACCCTAGCAAAATAAGTTAAATAGGGGGCTAGAGGCACAACCCTAGTATGACAGATTGAGAGGAAAACACAATTGAGTGATTTGTAACCAATTGGGAGAATAAAAGGTACTAGAAGTATGCGTGACTAATTTTACCCTTTGTGATTGAGAGTAATCTGTTTTAACTCTTATGTATTGAGGTGATATTTAAATATGATATAATATTTTGTTCTTGATTGATTATTGGTATTGTTGTTTTGCTTCTAAAAAGTTGTGACATGTTTGCTTAAATATGACTGAGAGGTATTTTTAGGGTTCTGACCTAAACAACAATACTTAACATATTTTAATGCTAGAAATAGATTTGAAATGTTAATTTCTATTAATGTCTGAGCGAGACTCTAAGTTGTTTTTATAAGTACGCGAGAGATCGATATTTATGAAATATTTTTAATAATTTTATATGCGAGAGATCAATATAAATGAATTTTATAGACATCAATTTCAATCAAAGAACTTATTATTAACATGCTAATCAAAATACATGAAAATGAAAATGAGAGAGATGAAACCTAATCCCTATTTTTCCAACTTGAAGCGACAAATTATTTGTTTATTTTCTTTTTGCTAATTGCCAACACAACCACTTTCAATACACTTTTAATTGTTTTATTTTATATTTAATGAATATTGTATTTAATAATTCATTTGTTTATTGTGGAATCGATATCCGTCTTTATTGATAAATTATTATTTCTGACAACGTGGTGACCCTTCCTAAATAGTCATCAAATATGAAAGTTAATAAATAAATAAAAACCTCCTCTTTTAAAGTAAATGATTAAACTTATTTTAGAAATTAATTTTCAATAAAATAATAAATACTCCACATCAATGTTGTCTAGAACAAATTGTCTTCGTTTATAAAATTAAATATAAAATACAACATACGCGTGTCAAATTATTTCCTTGGAAACATGTAGAGATAAAACTCTCGAGAAATATAGTTTAGAAGATAAAGTAGAATAATAATCATTAATTAAAAATTAATTATTATAGTTATAATTAATTTTATATTCTATATCATATATTTTATTAGAGGAGCCAAATCTTAAATGTGGTGTTTTATTTTATTTTAAATTACATCTAACCCCTTTCTTATGACTTTAACTGGGAAGAGTAGCAGTGTATAAAGATCTAAGCTGCCTGCTTATGAGTTTGCTGCTATGGATAACCTGCTGAAGTTCTGCATCACTTGACCACCATTGTTCCAGGCCATGAGCCTCAACAAACTTTTGTTTCTCCTTAGAGACAACAAACAGCTTTGCTGCAACTTCTCCCTTTGCACTTCCCACATTTACCTTTGTTGTGCCACCACCATCATTGTAATAGCAACATATATAGTCACCATTGTTAACATACAAATAAGGAACCCATTTTGCTATCCCCAGACTAGCATCTTTCAAACCAGAACCAGATGGTCTCTTCAATCCTGCACCTGAAGTTATGTCTCCGTCGTTACTGATTTGTGCTTCATTACCATAAGGAAGCATGGATTTAAGTCTATTCCACACAAACTCAGCCTTTTCTCCAATAGTTTTGAAACTCATGGCTAGTGAAACAGAAGGTGGATTAAACAAATGTGCTTCCACATAAATCCCTTCTTTTGCTAGTTCCTTCCCAACTTGAAGGGCAAAACCAGCTCCCAAGGAATGTCCTGCAATGCACACATTGTTGCTTCCATATTTTCCACAAATCAATTTTAGTACCTCCAAAGCTGCTTTAAACCTCACAGAACCCTTTAAGCTTTCCCAAGCAAGAAAACGGAGGTCATCTTCAATATCTCTTCTCATTGTAGGGCTTTTGAGTAATGTTCCTCTTAGTGCTAAAACTGCTCTCGGAGCACCACTTGGTCTAATTGGTATCAAGTCAGACAATGCAGCAGATCTGTCCCATTCAAGGATTGCACCAAAAATGGATCCATCTCTTTCATCAATTACTGTTTGTTTAAGCTTGTATTTGAAGGGAATCCACCAATTTGGAGCAAGAGTATTTCCAGGTGTTCTCTTTTCTTGCCTATCAAGTTCAAGCAAATATACTGCCTGTATAAAGCAGGCAATGACAGTTCTCTTGTAATTTGCATCCTTCCTGCATTACATTAACAATATCAGCATTCATGTGTGTTTCTAAAGAATGTGAATGAAACTAAAACCATGCAACCTTTCCATCAGATTTGACTAATGAAGGATAAAGGGCTCTTGCCAGAGTTAATGGCAACAACAAATTCATACAATAAAACATCCATGTTATAGACCAAAATTTAGCTCTAAAAGAGAGGAAAAGAAAACTTCTAAGGGTGTGTTTGGAGTTGTGTCAGAAATCACTTTAATGCAGAACCTACAGGGCAATGTACTTTTTTTCCTCTTTTGGATGTTGTTCCAGACACCACTAAGGCAATCCAAGCAGTAGAAGTTATTTTAATTTTAAAAAAATCCACTGTGCAAATCTTGAAATGCTTTTTTTGTTCTGTGATGTACATGTTTGATTTGGGAATGAAATATTATATTTAAGAGAAGTGGTTACTATGATTTTCTTAGAAGTCCCTTTCAGAAAGGGGATACACTGAGCTATTACTTTTCTAAAACAGGCCTGGGTTAAACCGAGGTACTCCAAATTAAGCTAATTCATAACGCCAAGTAAACTAGTTCAATCTCTATCCAAGCAAAATCTCAGTATAAAATAATCAAAATGATAATACTATATTAGGTCCCCAACATTCTGTTCCAAATGTTTAAAAAATGTAACTGAGAAATCAGGTATCACGGTGAAGATTACAACAAACAGACACTGAACAAAAAATTATAACTTGGAAATTGAAAAAATAACGATTCTTGGTTAACAGCGCAAAGAGAACCATAAAAGTATATATCATTAACCTCTGCAGATTTGGAAAATCAGTCATTTCTATCTTTTAGGTCTTGGAATCCAAACAACCCATTTCTATTTCAATACGATGAATAAAATCAGCAGATAAATTATGCTATATTTTCATTTCGTGATGATTGCTTCAATAATCAGAAACCGAAAATTCAAAGCTTTGAAACCCATTTGGCAAAGTTTACAACTTCACACCGACATGTTCCAACCCATTGTGCTAACATTTTAAAAAATCGACCAGCAAACAGAGACATTTCACACGAGAAACCACGCACAGTACAAAATATTGCTTTCTCTCTTTTCAACACCCCAACAAACATTGACCAGTAGCAAACTTAAAAAATGTCCACATCAAAGTTAAGGGATGAAAAAAGAGTGATGAAGAATGAGCAAATGCAAGAGACCAAATTGAAGAGAGAATTGAAATGGGTAATTACCAACTTGAAATGATAAGGTCCCTCCAATTAAGGGAAGTGAAGTTGCGAGGACCAGAGACATGAAAGGCATATGGGTGAGATTGAGGAGGAACAACCTGCTTGGCCATTAGCGTAGTAAACAACAGCACAAACCTTGTTGGTTTCTTAGTATTGTTGTTTGCATTTGCATGGTAAGGGAGAAAGAGATGGTGTGCTTCTTCTTAAGGAAAAGGGAAAAGTTTCCTTTTTGACACTCAAAACCAACTTGCCCAAACCAACGTTCAATGGTTGGTTTTGGTTACGCGGCTGATGAAATATTTGGGTCCACGTGCGGTGAAAAGCTTTAGGTGTCCATTTCTTTTAAATTTAAATAATATAATTCTGAAAATAATCAAATATTAAAATTTTTTTTTTTCCAATTTGTTCTATGTATGTGATGCCAAAATATGAAAATTAAATAAAACACTTAAAAAATTTAATAATTATGATACATAAACCATCAAAAGTAAACTAATTATGTGGAAAAAAGTAATGATTATTGTTCGGGTACATCTTAGAATGACTCTTCTAGCTTCCGTCTTTTCGTTCTTGCAACTCTTGTATTCGGCGTCTCTGTCTAGCAAGTCCTCCAAGAACGGTGGGATGGGGTACCTGCGAAGGTGCTCCGACACTCAAGTCAGTTCGGGTATAATATATGGATAAACTAGGAATTAGAAGATTACTACTTGCACAAGGTCCCTTATGATATTTATAGCTTTGTGTTGGGCTTCAACTGTTATGGGTCTTCTTTTGGGCTCAGGCGAATGTTTATTTGTGCTTTAATCATGGTTTATAGTAAAATTAGCTTAATTATGGTTAATCACGGTTTGTCATATCTTCCACGTTCGTTCGGACTTATCGACTATTCAGTCTTTCGGTAGTATAATTATAATATATAAAATATTAAAGAATAAAAGTTAAAGAAAATGGTTGCTTGGAAAATTTGTTACACTTAATATATATATATATATATATATATATTCATTTTCTTTACTTGTATTTGAATTAAATTAACTAAGCCAAAGAATACATACTGTTGTTGCTTTATGTAAGTGCTTTTCAGTGGAATTGGAACTTATTCTCCTCCAAATAAACACTACCATGGCATTCTATTCTTTCAAATGTTTTTTATTTTTATTTTTGTGTATTCTAAAAAATGAAGTTTTAAAGTGATTTATTTAATTGTAAATTGAAAAAATGTTGTGGAACCAACAAGTTGATAGAATGCATACCACTGCTTTATTTCAATGGAATTGGAACTTATTCTCTGCCAATGTCATTCTATTGTTTTATTTTTTTTTTGTTTTGTACAAAAATAAGACATCTTTTATAAGTGATTAATTAAAAAAAGTAGATAGAATGACTTAAAAATTAGTATCGAGGATTGGGCTTACAAAGTATTTGAGAATAAATAATTAGAAAATAAAAGCATTTGAAATTTATACATTAAAGTGATTCTTGGAGAGATGGTGTTAGAAAGGAATATTATTGGATAATTTATTTATTTTCTGAGAAAAATAATAAAAATTGGATAATTTATTTTATTTGTTTAGTTCCACGACAAAGTAAAAGATGTGAAAGACAATTTTATTGTGAAAAAATTCAAATATGATTTTAATTCACATATGATTTTATTCATTTATATCAAGTATGTTTTTAATAAAAAAAATGTCTAAAAAGATTATTCCAATAAATTAACTAGATCAAAAGAAAATTATAGTTTTTTTAATTTTTATTAAAATATAATTATAGGTGTATGGTTTCTCAACACTAAACCACCACGTAGAAGAAACAAAGATTATATAAATAATGAAAACATTCTATAATTTCACAACTATATGCAACTTCAAATATCTCTCAAATTTCTCCTTCTTAAATCGTTTAAACCAAACCAATAATAAGCGTGATATTAAAGGTATGCAGGTCACCCATTTAGTAGTTTTTTAGCAGGAAAAAAAATAATTCTGAGGTATTTTTAAAAAGTTTCATCTGAAAATTTAATATTTTATAAGAAAAATAATAGTTTAATATTTTAACACATTAAATGAAAATTTACCATCCAGTTTAGATAAACCAGCGGAAACACAAGCTGTGCATCTGTATTTTTTAGTTTTTTCTATTATATATATATATATATATATATATATATATATATATATAAACATAAATTTATGTGTATTTATATAGATGAGATATATGTTAGTGGGTTTTAAAATATTTGAAGTTTGAGATAAAATAAGAGAAAAAAAATTAAAAAATTATTTTACATTTAAAACGGTTTCTGATAAATAAAATAAAATAAATTAATTACTAATCTTGCTACTTTTCTGTCTGTTGAGAATAAATAAAATATAATTTTAAAATTAAAAAACTGTTTTATTAACTTCTAAAATTATAAAATATTTAAATATCAGTTTAAAACAGAAAAGTAACAAATTTCTCCATTTTCCTACAAGTTAAGTGACAACAAAATAAAATTAATGTATCAATCTCTGTACTCCTGTCAAGTGAGAACAAATAAAATATAATTTTAAAATTAAAAAAATTGTTTTATCAACTTTTAAAATTAAAAAATATCTAAAATAAAGTAAAATATTGAGGATAACATAATTAGAGCGTAGGAAATCCTTTTTAGGTATAGATTAATTTAATTTACTTATTATTACCTTAAAAAAGTCGTTATAATGGAACAATCTAATTTATCTCTCATTATTCTGTTGTTTGTGCCTCCAAACACACCCTTACATAAACCTTTGTTTTTTCTGATTTTTTTCCTACAGATATTTGTGAAGGAAAATGTTTGTATTTAGTGAAAGAAAAAGAAAATGTTTTTTGAACGGTGGGGATTTATTTAGAAGAGTGATTGTTGTGGTCTCACATAGAACTAGAATCCTCCACTGATAATATTTGTGGCAGGGAAATGCCGCCTTTGCGCAGTTGAAATAGCAACCTGAAAATGCAAAGCTGAAACCAAAATGAATGAATGAATGAATAACTCAAAAACTCACTGCATGGCCATCAATCTCACTTCTGCTTCTCTTCACTCAAAGCCTTCCTTTCTGACACACAAACACAACAATCCCATCAAATTCTACCACCCTTCTTCCTCTTTCCTCACAACATATGCTCAAACACAAAAGACTGACACTGGAATCTCACAGGAAGATGCTTCTCCTGGAAATGGTATATATGCTAACAATTTCTACCCACTACTTTTTATATATATACATATGTTTACTCATTCAATTCAAATATGGGCTTAAGGAGATTACCACGGATTTCCATGTTAGCTTTTTATGTTTATTTATACCTATCAAATAAATTTATGCTTTCTTGGATAATTGGCACTCCACTAATATTCAGAAAAGTAAGAAATTATGTCAGTTGTATTTTAATATTTGTTGCATCCACGTGGCTACAAGGGGAGAAATGAATCTGAACTTTTATTAAATTTGAAATATTTGCAATTTAATTTCCTCACTGTGTTTCAAGTTTTGTTATAATGTTTCTATCTTAACAGCTGAAATTTCTATCAAGTTCTTTTTCATGTCTGACTTGGCTTTTGAGGACCTGTGTTGCTAGGATCTTTGTCTTCCTCTCGTGCCCAGTTGGATCTTTTGGAGCAACTTACATCTACAAGCTCACCAAACAGTGGTATTTCAGCTAACATCTTCTATTTAAATCAATGATATGTGAAGGGGAGACAAATTAGTTGTCTTCTGTTCTTGTTGTAATGCCTTTTTTTATCCCTGTTAAAAGGTCCTTTTCTGTTTTTTTGTTAACTTTTTAGTTTAAATGAATGAATATGCAGAAGATTATACACATGACTGGAGAATGTGCTTGTTCTATTATCATAAATAAAAAAAAAGGCTTAAAGAAAACAAGTGAACGCCAGAGTATAGGTACTATGTGCTTGTTCTATTATCATAAATGAAAAAAAAGGCTTAAAGAAAACAAGTGAACGCCAGAGTATAGGTACCTTTGAAACCACAAGGTTGAAACTAATTATGGTGCTGCCACATCATTAAAATATCGATGGAACTATGAAAAAGCTTCACTTTGATGCTATCTTATCCCCCTTGTAACCTCATTGTATACAAATTTAGAGTAGAAACAATAACAGTGGTATCACTTAGTACTATTGAGCATAGACCAAATTCATGGTAAAATTTGGCTGATGTATTAAGAGTTGTTAGTCCAAGGTTATGTGTTTGGCATACTAGTTGTATAGGAGGACAATAATTAGCATGGAAGTTTTAAAGTTGAATTAAATTGAGCTCCTTTAACATGAGGAAATGTGTAATGTGAGAAAATAAGGATGTATTTTTCCTTAATTTGAAGTGGCCTAACTTTACAAGTTATTTTGATTAATCAGTTGTAAATGCACCCTTTCTTTCTCCTTCAACATACTATCTCACTGAAGGGAGATATAAGGTTAGTTTGTGATAACATATTAGCAACCGACATCAGATAAAAATCAGCAAAAACTTTTTTCACTTAAGAGTAAAAAATCTACATTTTTGGCATATGATAAGTATCTTTTCTCTCCCATCTTACATTGTCCAACTTTTTTAGATTCTCCCATGCCTTTTATCTCTCTATGTTATGAATCACTCCTGAAATGCATGTTTGTGCTATCAGTTATGTGAAAGAATGAAAATTTTATAGCCATGTCTGTTTATTTCCTCTTTCTAATAGTTGGTTCTTCTTCTCCTCTTTATTTTTCAAAAATGCATAACAGATTGAAACATTTCTGGTTTATAGGCTATGAAAGTGATGGCAGCTCTCCAAAACTTACAATACGAGAGCAGCTTGCGCAGCTGGTTGGAGGAAGGGATGATGATTTCAGTCTACCCCTAGGCAAAAACTTGAAGAAAGTGAGTGCAAAGTTCTTGACCATTTCACAAAAGAGAAATATCAGGAGACAAGCTTACCTGAATGAAGTGTCACAAAGGAATGATTCAGTTTTCTTTGCAACCATAGGAGCATTTGTGATTCTTCCACCTTTTATAATACTAGGAATAGCTATATTAACGGGCTATGTACAGCTTTTTCCTTGAAATGTGATACAATTAAGATACTTAGTGATACATCAATGTGATATTAATAGAAATATCTTGGCTTAATGTTTGTTTTCTCCTGTTTTAGTTATAGTGTCTGTCTTTTCCTTTTGGTTAGAAAGTTCTCTGTATTTTGAAATGCTTATAAACACTGACAAACAGTGTCCCTAAACCTTGGAAAACGTCTGGGTAATATATTGTTCTATTTCCATGAGTATACAAGCGTCAACAATTCAATGTTTGAAAAAAATTTATCAGAACTGATTGTGGGGAGAACACAACAAATAATGCACTCACAAGAAGATATTACAAACTTTTCAATGACTGTGCCTTCTCTGTAAAAAAAGAAGCTAACAGAAACATATTTGATCCCATAGAAAGAAATTCACGTCCATCAGTGCCCTTATGTGTTTCAGATCCTTGCACACATGGCAAAGCATTGAGACATTTTTCTTGGCAAGAGTCAGCTTCTTGATAAGTAGGAATCAGTAGTTTGTACTCAGTTGTCCTAAACCGCTCCTTGGTTTTGTATGTAGACCCATTTTTCTTGAAGAAGGTAGAAGATCACAATCAAACATATCTGAACACTGAAAAGTATATTCCAAGTTGTTATGCTTTTAGATGTTTTTTCTTTGTAGGCTTGTAAACCAATAAAGACATTCAGGACACCCAGTAATGACACTGCAGTTCCCATTATCCAGTGTGCAAAGAACCACAGACTTCTTCTTTTGGATCCCCTGTGAAGAACAAGGAAATAATTGTACCCTAATCATCATTCTTTGTAAGCAGAAAATTGTAGCAGCTAAGAAAGCTGGTTCTCTACAACTATGAACATAGAACATGAAAAATCTTTATATAAATTTAAAGGACATGAAAAGTGTAACTGCATTGCCTAAGTTTGGTGTTTAGCTAAGACTAAGTGGCCTAATCCAATAGATTGCATGCATTTTCTAAATAAAAGGCAACTCAGTGGTTCACCTTTGTGGTCGAAAAATACCAACTAGAACTTGCAGCCACATAATACCATATAATGCTACCCCTAATCTTTGATGACTATTGTTGAAGGAGTTGTTGAAATTTTTTATGGACATGATTGCTCCTGCAGTAGCAAGAAGTACGGCAAGCTTCTGTTGAACAGAAATACAAACGTGCAAATAATTAATAGAAAGGCAGGGATCAATGCAGCAAAGCTTTAAAAAAAACTAGTTACTTAATTGAGTACCAAAATTTACTTATGACCTTCTTTAACTTGACCTGAGACTTGGTTGATGATACAGACAACAGAATAATTGCATAGTTCTTTTCACATGCTCTATTAAAAAATTAGACAAAGAAAGCCTGGAACTTCCAATAACCAAGAAGATTATTTCTTAAAGCTCCTTTCTTGTCTTCAAAGCATTCATTATAGTCCTTTTCAATAAACAAAGATGCAATACCCCTACTTGACCTTATGTAGTGACAAACAAGTTAGACGAATAAATTAACTGCAAATTTGGAATCTTGCTATTCTTATCTCCTTCCACCATCATTAAAAGTTAATCAGTGGGACAACTGGCCCTTTTAAACTAAATTGAAACCTTAAAATTAATTGTTCTTTTCCACTACGAATATGGGTTGCCAAGCAAAGGGATAAGAAACTACTAAAATATACAAAAGAATGTGATATTTGAAATACAAATGTAAGAGGGGTTTAGATACACTTTCCTGCAAAACTGCATGAACATAGAATATGATTCTAAGCCTTCTTCGATTCCCCTCTCTGTTGGACAGTCTAATGACTAGTATACCAACAGGTATCAAGAACGCCATTGAAGCCCACAAGAGAAGCCCATGTAATGTGATTTCGAACTGAAGTCTAGGACTCATCTTCACACATGAATCAGTCACAAAATTAAAAGTAGCTTCACAAACAAAACATGATATTCATGAAATAGAGGTTTATAAATTATAACTAAAAGGATAGCATCGCAGACAAGAGTGAGAGTAAACAAAATGATGTCACCAACTTGATTGAACAAAATTAGGAAGAATACAACGGAGGAATGAAAATACCTTCGTGTTATGGTCTTTTCTGCTTGAATGTCTACCTTTGGCTTTCTTGTGCTCTTCAGATGCGCTAACAACGAGAAACATGACAAAAACAATACTTACTTGAAAAAGGAAAGCACCGAGCTGTTGCTGAACTCCCATTCCTCCCTCTTTTGTTGAAAATATGATGATGACCAACCAACTCAATCTCCAATGCTAGTGAAGAAGACTTAACAGCAGAAAAACTGTGACATTCTGAAATTTGTATGTGTTCCTCCTCAAGCAGGCCTAGCAAACTTACATAACATAACTCTATGTGTGTACGTGTGCTTGAGAAATATTCATAGCACTCTTACCATTCTTCTCAGCAAGCACAACCAAATTTTTTGGACCAAATCAGGATAGAATTATATCATCTTGAAGCAAGAGTGAACTCGTCAATAAGCCGAAAATAAATGAAGTTTTAACCTTGATAATAATTATATATTAATTCCAGCTTAAAGTGACACTCTTTGAATATAATAGGCTAATATCAGTGGTTGTTGCATGAAAAATGATGGTTATGAAAGTGGGGTGTGTGGGAATACATAATGAAGTAAGATTTCAAACTAGTGGTTTGTGGGGTTAACTTTCACTAGCTTTTTGAGTTTATGGTGGAGAATGTGGAGTTCAGAAAAAGGAAAAGGTAAAAAGCGTGTCAGATTTCGATGGAGTTCTGAAAGACAAAGCGGGTCACGTTAGACTTCCCTGGTAAACACTATCTTCTGTTTCCCAGTGCTGAACATACATTATTATAACCTGTTTGAAAGAAACATATAAAATCAAATTCTACCATTCTTTGGGAAGGAAAAAAGTGTGAACGACTTCAGAAATAGTAGTGTTATATTTTATTTCCCACGTATATTCTCCTACTTCTTTGAGGCACTATTAGAGATATCATTATATATGGTTCATAACAAGTCTTGTTCCTTTCATGCAACTCCTGTGTTAGTATTTTAGCCTAATTTTAAACCACCAGTGTCCATCTCAAGGACTATAGATTAGCCTTTTATTTGTTGGTGCATAGATACTTCACATTGTTTAAAAGTTTTAGCCAAATTTTCAGCAGCAGCGTTTCCACTAATCATTGCTAGAGACCTGCAACTAGAAGTTTTTAAGTGTGTTTCATAAAACTATAAGCAACCTACCGGAAAATACCATAAAATCTACTGCTGAAGTTATAAAAAAATATATAACCAAAGAGATACTGTTAACTAAATGATGAGTATGAGTGTTATCTATGAATTAAATAATATTAAGTACTTTGGGGAAGCACGTGGTGTGTGCCATTGCTAACCATTTCAATGAGTATCCGCAGTTACCCTTTCTCCTTTTAAAATCAATTTTGCTAACTAATTATCCAAGTTCATGAAAAACCAAAACTTCACTGCGTTTTCAAAATCTCAATTACTTCCTTACAATTTTAACACATTACTTTTTTACTGCCCAGCTTATCTTCCAACGGCTTAAACCCTCCTTTCTTTCTTACAATTTACAACCTTCATTTTCCCCTACTCATTTACAAATCTCTATAATATAGAACTATGTCATTAATTTCGTTTTTTTTAGTTTAATTATTTTTATTTTTTATTTTCAATATATGTGTATATGAAATCCCCAAATGGAACACGACATGGTACAACTGGGATGACAGAAAAATGACATGCGTCAATTCACTTAATTTTTTTAAAAAAAAGGCATTTGTCTAGTTTTGCTTTCTTTTCTTCATTATACTTTTTTTCTAAAACAAAAAATTAAGATTAAATTTCGAATTACTGAAATAATCATGACTAAAAAATCATCGTATATTAATATGTATAAAAATTTCGAAGTTCTGAAATAGATATTTGTTTGACATGAGAAAAAGAAAGGAAAAAAAAAACAGATTAACTAAACCCTAAACTCATAGTAAAAAAAGGCTTTAGCTCTTTGTATGTTTGATTGATTAACAACTTTGTTCGATTAAATATTTATTTATGAACTGGTCATGTCAAAAGTATTTATGCAGTATTTATGCTGGAACGTCGGAAGAAGTCAGTAGAAAATGCAAACGATAGTAGAAACCTTAAGTGGAGAAGTATACAAATGTCAGCTTTAAAAGGACACATATAAATATATAAATAAAATTAATTAAGTAGAAAAATAAATTAGTGAGATAAACAGAAAGATTAAAGTGTTGTGATAGATCCAATAGACTCATTATCAAGTATTATAAATAGATAGAAATGTTTTAATTTTTTAATGTGTTAATTAAGGCAAAATACTGAATTAATCTTTAGAGTGTTTATGCAGGTACTGTATCATACATAGAGAGGAACATAAACACGAGTGATCGAGAGAGGAGATGTGAACGAAGGAACGGAGAAACTGGAATGAGAAAGTGAAAGTGAGTTGGGAAGACACTCTTTAAATATATTTTGTACAGGTACAATTTAATACCAAAGATCAGAGAGAAAAAATATCAAATAAACAAATTATAAACCCAGAATCGAAACAAAAATGTAATCACTGTTGAACAAGTACACCAGAACAAGGAAAATAGATTATTCTGAAAAAGAAAAAAAAATTAACTAAAACACCATCTTTCAAAAACAAATCTTTAGACCTTTTAAGGGTGCAAAATATAAGTGCAGAGATACTGAAGATTGTCACCACATGATCAGCTTCTCTACGCACTTCCTATGTACACTAATGGATCAAGCACCAGGAGATGAGAAGATCACATGAAGCAGCCAAATTCCATAGTTCTTAATCTTTGTAGGATTCTTCTAAAAAATCTGCAATCAGAACAAAAATTAAACCTCCATGTCCCAATTAAAAAACTCTTAAACGGGAGCTCCAGAAATCTTAAAAAATCTAGCTTCACCACTATCCTTTTAAGTTTTAAAAAAACTAAGGGTCGAGTAATTCAGTTTAGTGCAGGAAAACAATTGAGAAGGGCACACCTCGTTAATGGCTAGCATTTATCCATTGCTTTTCTTCACCTTCTGCAATTTTCTCAAGAAAATTACCTACCAAAATTAAAATTATCAAAAAATAATAATGATTTAAAAAAGTAATCAATAGCCATCGTTTTCAGAATTAGAAAACATTGCAATTTTTTTTTTATTGAAAGAAGAAAAAGAGAAATACCAGAACTTGGATTTGACACGGACCTCGTTGGTGGCCCAGAGTTTCATGCCGTAGATCTTAGTATGGACTCTTTCTTCCTACACCTCTATATCATACTTTCTTGTGTCACCCATACTAAATGTAAAAATACCGTTTTATCTTTTTTTTTACCACCCTCATACATAATTCAGAAGATGTTTTTAAATCCGGAAGTGTTCTTGAGATTTACAAAATCCAGAAGTGCTATTGAGATTTATAAAATCTGGAACTCTATTTTAGATTTGATATAAACCTATAAATTATGTAATCTAAGAAAAGACTTTTAAATTATATAATTCAAAATATTAAAAAATAGTAATCCTTAATATGTTGATCGGATTCGGTAGGAAGAACCTTCCTAACAACAAAAAAAACTCGTCAGAATCCACCAAAAAAAAACTCACTTCCACTCATTCTTGAATTAAAAATCTGAAATTGAAAAAATATATTTTTGGAAAAAAATTTTAAAATATATATTTATGTTCTAAAAATAAAATTTTGGAATACAATTAGAAAATCAAAATTTCATTATAAAAACAACTTTGAAATAAAGAAATAAAAATACATGTCAAGAAAAAAATTCCAAAAAATAAAATTTAAACGTATATTTCGAAAAAATGTTTCCAGAATTTGTAAAAGTGTTTTGGAAATACAAATTTATTCCAAAATAATCTTGGAATGTACTTTGATTCACAGACCCATCTTATGTAAAAACATTGTCAATATAATTTCCCCCATGTAACCTACATTTCAAAACAATGCTCATTTTCATTCTCAAAGTCTATAATTCATGGTAAGTTTGTATTTTCTTTATCTATTTCTTTATTTATTTTTCTGTAATAACTAAACTTATCTAGAAATTTTAATGTTAATTTTTTTAAAAAAAGACTGTTAACAAGTCCAAATTTTAGAAATGTGTCATTAGCAGGAATTTTGGACCAAAGAAAAACGAAAAACATTCACTATAAGATAATTATGAAATAAAAATTAATTTTAGAGACAAAAAATAATTAGTTGTTATAATGACTAAACTAGAGACATTTTAAAAAAAAATGTTTCTAAATTATTTTCTATTATTGTTAAATAGTTTCTAAATTGGTATCTAATTAGCTACCAAGGTTTTAACTACCAATTATTTAGATTCTAAATTTGGTAGAAAAACTTTGGTTGCTAATTAGATATCAATTTAGAAATTATTTAACAATAATAGAAATTAATTTAGAAATAAAAAAAATAGTCTCTAAAATAGCATCTAATTTAGTCACTATAGTAACTAATTATTTTTTGTCTTTAAAATTGATTTTTATTTCATGATTTTCTTGTAATGATTTTTATCAAAAGGAGTATCTGGTACAAAACAAAAACAAGTGCGTAGCTGTCTGTATTGAATCCATGTGTGCACGATTTTGCTTCATTCTTTTGTAAAGTTGTGTTTTTTTCATTTTGCAATTCCAATGAAAGTACAAAAACTCTCTTTCTCTCATTTGCAGACAATGAAAACACAAAAACACTAAAGAAGGCAAGTATGTAGACCTCTTTTCTCATTCAACTCTTTTGCTTCTCTTATACCACATATTTCTATGATTTTAACAACAAAATGGAGTGGTGAAAGATCCACACCATAATCAACAAAGAAGACAAATGTTTTGAAATTTGAAATCGGATGAAGTTTGGAGCCATTTTCATATTATTTATATGTGCAGAAGACTCTTTCTGCTTAGTGAAATTTTGGAAAAATGTTTTTGATTTTTGATTTATTTATTTTTTAAATACTTATTTTTTTAATATGTGATTATTGCTATTGGCTTTCTATTGAATCCTCCTAGCAGATTTCATATTTGAGGAAAAAATTTAATCTTTTTGGAAAATGTTAGGCCATTGATTTCTAAAGCACAAGATAAAACAAGAAGCAACCCAACTTCGATGGTGGGAGACCTTAAGAGAGAAATGAGTGAAATGGTGAAGGTAGAAGATTAAAGTTTTTATTCCTTGTTTTTGGTACTATTTATTTATTTATTTATTTTTGTTCCATTTCTATTTGATGAACATTTCTTCTCTCATTTTCTACATTAGTGATTTTCGAATTCAATGCTTGATTTTGTTAGAAACTAAAATTTTTATTAAAAAATGTCAATTTGTTAAGTTAACAAAAATATCATATTTATTCACCTCATTCCATTTATTGAAGTATGTTCTAATATTTGAATTTTAAAAATAATAAGTTAATTTTTTTAATACAATTTGTTTTGTTTGAAAAGAAGACTCTTTGCATTACTTAATGCATTATTGAGGCTTAAATCCAATTATAGTCTTTGTATTATATAATTCGGTAATATTTTTTTTTTAATAAGACATTCCAAATTACATATTCCATAATATAATAAAGAGATCCACAACTCACCATAACCAACACAACTCACTATTATAATAAACACTAACGATAAATATTAGTGAAACAAACCCTTTCACTCTCTTCATTCATCAAACAACAACTAACACCACACCTCTATTGTGAATGTTTTTAACTTTTTATTAAAGAACAATTATGAAATTTTAAAATTTATGGGATGTTTGAAGAACAAATGTCGGGTGCAGGAAGAAGCAACCCTCATGAGTGAAAACACTCTACAAATCTCAACACTCTTTTTTTACATGAGAAAAAGAAAGAAAAAAAAACACACCAAACTACACCCAACATTGATAGATAGCAAATATTGATGACTATTTTATAAGCTACGGTTATTTTATAAACAAACACCCAAGGAAATTGGCTGGTTAACCTTAGATGAATGATACATATTTAAACCTTACTTAACATTTAATCATATATTTCACTTTAACAAACCCTTTAGTCCTTTTTCCAAATAACAAATTGCAAAATTTTGTCACTTAATCACATCAATCAAATTACTAAAACTTTTCAATAACTTATCTCCACTTTGTACTCTTACTCAAAATTCCAAAACTCCCCTATTTTTTAAAGGTATTTTTGTCATTCACATAATTTTATTTTGTCTAAATTAAAATACAACAAATAATTTTAATATAAATTCAATCTATTTATTTTCCACATGCTATAATCTATATTTCAAAACAATGCTCGTTTTCATTCTCATATTCTATAATTTATAGCAAGTTTGTATTTTTTTTTATCTATTTCTTTATTTATTGTTTGGTCTATTTAGAAATAACTAAACTTAGTTTTAATGTTAAATAAGTCTTTAAAAAGACTGGCAACAAGATTTTAGAAAGGTCAAATTTATAACAAGGTTAAAACTTCTTTAATTTTTTAAAACAAGTCAGTCAAACATATTTAAGTAAGAAAACAATTTATACACACTTGTAAAAAAACACGCAAATAAATATAATGTTTAATAAGCTAAATTATGCAAAATGGTCATTTATATTCTACATTTTATTGTCTTTTACTTTTTTTAAAATCAATTTAGTCGTTTATGTGTTTATGAGGTTCAAAGATAATTATTTTGTCAACTTAAACTTAACTACATTAATATTTAAAATTATCTTATAACTTATTCTCCATCTTCCTTCTCCATCAAAGCTTAAAAAAAAACTATTTTCACAAATAAAAATATTTATAAGATGAGACACTAATGTTGTGTTTAAATTAAGGAGAGATGAAAAACGAAAGAAATAAAAATAAAGAATAAAAGTGTTGTGTTTAATTAATTAATTTTATTTTAATTATTTTTTATTATAATGTAAAACATAACTACTAATAAAATATTATTATTTTATTTGTTATTTTAATAATTTTCTATGTCAATTATTTATTTCTTTAATGTAAATTTATACTAATAAAATATAATTTTTTTATTTTATTATAATAAACATATATTAATAAATAATAATAATATAAACATACATAAAAATTAGATATTTACATAATTATATAATTTTTTTCGCAAATCGTCTTATTCTTTTGTAGAAAATTTAAAAATATCTGTTTTGTTTTCATTTTTCACATTTCCTTTCATGTTCGTAATAGTAAACCATGAATTTACTATAAAATATTTTATTTTATTTTTAAAATAAAAAATAAAATTTTATTTAATAAAATAAGTAACTGAAAAAGTCGTCTTTTATAAAATAATTATTATTTTTACAAAATTATATATATTCTAAACTTTACTATTTTAATGTTTTTAACATTATTCTTACGTAATTATATATTTTTGAAACTTATTATTTAATATAATTAAAATGTGGATAGATGGATAAACATGAAAGCGCATTTGTTTTTGTTAGTAACTATAAAATAATTTTGATATTTTAGGAAGTAACTTAGTTGACGAAAATACTTAAAAGTAAAACGTTTTTGTTATACTTTTAGTTTTACAAGTATTATTATAAACAATGAACTGAAGCAAGAATAGTATTAATCTGGGATGGGCGCAGGTGAGTCCAGGGTCAACCATTGCAAACAAACAACGCGCTTTGAATCCAACACGTTTCTACCAAAATCAAATATTAAATCTTTAAAGTAATAACAGCGATACATAGCAATAAAATAATAGAAATGCCACACAAGTAACATGGATATTCATTAAAAATTCTTTCACCTAATTCATGTCTCACTCTACCAATATTCTCCATTCAAAATTAATGCCCCTTGCTTCTTCCTATCAACCCAGGTTTGAATATGGACCAAAGACGAATAAAATATAACCACTTGCTTCAAATTTTCAAGAAAATAAATATATGATTGTACTGGTGATAAGTCCAAAATCAAAACTTTAAATATAAGTTGCTTACTTTTGTTAGGGTATGATAATAGGTGGTATAATAATTTCAATAAATTTTTCTTAAGATATACCATAATATCATATTATAAAAAATAAACTTTAAGTTTTACAAAATCAATTTAAGATGTTGTTTGCACAGCAGAAAAAATAGGTTCAGGAAAAACATAAATGATATCTTTAACAGTTTCGTGAACCATAATCTATTTGGTTACCTGATGTTTCATACCTGTGCCAACAACGAAGCATTGTTATCCATGTTTTCCACATATTGACATGGATGTTTGACTTTTTGTTAAGGCGTATTAAAAGTTGAAGCATTGGTGGTACGAGCATTGGTAAAATTATTTGAACGTGAAAAACCATGATTTTTTTGAAGGCATACGACCACCATGATAAGTGATGAGATTAAACTCAGAACGTGCATTTGAAAGATTTGTGACATGACATTTCCTGAAATAGTATTGGCATGGAGAAAATAAGATTGAGTTATGTGCTTTTCAAAACATTTTTCTTGAGGAACCAACAAAGCTTCAAGGTCATCAACACTATACGAATTCGTTCTTGATATAATTGATGTAATGAAACCATCATACTCATCCGAGAGGCCATCAAGAATCGTTTCGATGTGTTCCTCAGTGGAGATAACGATACCCATAGCTGCCAAGGTATCCACAGTTTTCTTTATATCCAAAAGATAAGTGGATACATAATGATCATTTTTGGGGGTTTTAAGAAGAAGCTTCAACATCTTGATTGTTGTCCAAGTATGAGATGTGTAGTAAGTGCAAAGACGTTTTCAACTGTCAGTAATGTCTTGAGGCCAACCATCTTCGTTAGAACTGGTGAACTTATCGACGCAAGAAGTCAGACAATAATGAGGTGATCTGATTGTATATAGTGAAGATAGGCATCGTTAGATTTTGGAAACTGACCAACAATTGATGGTAGGTAACAATCAGGGACATTAGTGCCTTCAAGAAAGTGTTCAAGATTGAGACCCCGATGACTTTTTACGACAAGTGAACCGCGTTGTCAAAAGTAATAATTGTCTCTAAGGACAAATATCGATGTCACAAGGAACAGGGAATTATCGAGTACAATAATCACTAAATATAACAATAGAACAATAAAAAGTCTTAAATTGGTTATGTTGGCACTGATCCATAAGAATACAAACAAAGAATTAGTTGCTTTAATTTGGAAAGATAGGGATTAAGTTTCATCTCTCTCACCCTCATGTATTTTGATTAGCATGTTAATATTAAGTTCTATGATTGAAATTGATGCCGGTAGAAAATTCATTTATATCAATCTCTCGCATATAAAATCCTTAAGAATGTTTCCTAAATATTGATCTCTCGCATATTTATAAAAACAACTTAGAATCACACTCAGATGTTAATGATAATTAACATTTTAAATCTATCCCTAACACTCAAATATGTTAATTATTATTGTTTAGGTCCGAGTTCTAAAAATACCTTCCGGTCAAATTTAAGATTCTTAACTGTAGCCAAAATCTGTTGTTTAAAAAAAAAGAAAATTATGATTATATAACTTTAGATTGATTGAGATAGTGAATTGATGTTGGAGAAAAGATGCCATGCGAAAAGAAGAAGACTAAGTATGGTGGAAGACGGATAAGGAGAAGTAGCGGAACTCATGGTTGAGAAAAAAAAATATGCTCTTCATAACCAACTAAGGGTATATATAGAAAACAGACTACAAATGCGTGACAGTACCAAACATCAGGTTAGTTACAATATTTATACCCAGTTATATATTATAAACTATTTTATTTAGTTGAGTTGATGTAATCTTCATTTTGTTGGTTATAAAACTTTGGTTTAATATAGTTTTCATCCCAATTAAGGGATAAAAATCAAATAAATTGACGCATAAGTTGTATTATTCATTAGATTACTTTCAGACTACCGACGCCAATAACATAGTTGACCTATTCTTTAGTTGCAAGCATTTTTTTTTTGTTACGAAGTTGGCAGTGTACCTAACAAAAAGGCTATTGAATAATAGATTGATGCGACATCTGGGAAGCAACAATGTCCGTGAGCCAATTTTAAAAGAAAAAAGAAGTACAAAATTTGAAGGAAACACTCTACAAGAAAGTAGAATGGTAACAAAACAAATGTTGCAGCAAACTACGAACATTTATTGCTCCCTTTACTTAGAGACACTCAGCATACAGAACTTGCCATTGCCAGTTTGTAAAAGGCTATAAGTTTCTATATTTCTTTGTTATCCTTTGAGAATATATAAAACAAGAACATGTCCAGAATGATGGTCAGAGAGACCATCTTATAGAATAGAAAGAACAGAGTATTACAATTAAATGAGACACTCAAAATTGAAGCAGTTAAAATGTGTACAAAACAATATTTGTGTTTGTTATGACCCGGTTTGTGTAATTGCCCGAAGCCTAGTTCTATTATCGCCTTCTATTTATTTCTTTACTTTTGTGTATATCACCTTCCAATTTCCATCTAAGGGAAAACCCAAAAATCTACCTCCCTGACTCCCAATTTTGCAAGTATGAGACTATACAGTATACACCTTTCAAACCCAAGAAAATGTTAAACATCAGAACACTTCATTGGTGCATACCCGAGTCTGGATTTCTTCATATCATATAGTATGTGGAAATTCTGCTGCTGATAGTTTCCAATTATTGAAAGGGCAGATCGAGAAGTTCCCAAAATAGCCAAGCAAACAATGTCAGAATCAATCTGGATAAAGTAATTCTCCACAGGGAAATTCCACTCTGCTCCATCAGCAAATAAAATACCAAAGTCAGGTAGCTCCATCTTGTCAATTCCTGACACATTGTAACATGGATTTAGAGGAGGAAGGCCTTCAACCACTGTATAGCCCTTAATCTTCTTCACAAAAGCCTCCCTTATAATCTCATAAGCAGGTTCTGCAAAATATGTTAGTGTGGTGCCAGAATCAATTATGGTACCACCAGCACCTTCTGCTGACAAATGCCAAGTCTCCTCAGGTATCTTCAACACCTCACCATCAACCATAACAGACTTTATCTGGACATAGTAAAATGTGTCAACTGAATCCTCTTTCGCACCACCAAAAGAAGTGAAATTCAAATTGGGGTGGCTGAGCAGCTCCTTGTCCTCTCCAAAAATCAATTTGCTACTCACACTTGCATTGCTATTTCTATCCACAAGACAATAGGAAAATGAATGGCCATAGAAAGATTGCATCTGAGAAGCAAATGACAATGGTCCTCTCCCCAAACCTAGCAAACCAGCAGCCCCATGAAAGAGACCCCTATTCCAATGACCACATCCAAACATCACATTCTCCACACGCTTCAGCTCTGCCCCCCCAGAAGGAGTGGTGAGATTAACGGTAAAGGTTTCCAATGCAAAATCCCCAGTTGTATTTGAACCATCTCCATACCAATAGAAGTAGGGGCAACTCTGATTCTCACCTTTGCAAGGCCTAGGTGGATCAGGAGATGAAACCAGTTGGCACCGGGGATCACCACAGCTTATATTTCTAAAAGAACTAGAATCTTTGGGGTCATAATATGGCCCACTTTGCTCAAAACATGCAATGCAAGGAACACATTGAATCCAATTAAGGTCACTACCAGTATCAAGTATGAGAGAGAAATGCTTAGGAGGTGTGCCCACAAACACATCCATGAAGTACTCACCAGAGCCAAGACTCACTCCAGATTCCAAAGTTGCCACAAGCTGCCCCGAAACCCCACTTGCCGGCGAAGCCCCTGGAGCAACCACAGGCTCGAAGGGCTGCTTTGGTTGGTCCTGTGACTTTTGCAGCCTTGAAATGGCGTTTTGATTCTTCTTCTCTGTGACCCTTTTGTGAAGGTTCTGAATTCTGGTCAAATCCCTTACGGTGGAATCAACCACAGATTGTTTAGGTTCAGCATCTTCGCTCCCTGACCTCTGTTTCAAGTGGAGTTTGACCACTTGCTTGTGCGGTTTTGGTGTTGGAAAAGCCTCACCCTCTTCATCAGTTTCTTCACCGGATGTAATGGCAGGCCCAGAATGCCCAAGTTCATTGGAACTCGAGAGGTTACAATCAGTGTCCCCGGATGAAGAGATAACACTGAAGCTAGGATGATCAGGAAACTTTATGGCAGCCAGAGAAGATCCATTTTGGTTGTGATTGTGATCGTGATTCCTAGAAAAGGCTTCCACAAAACAGGAGCACGTCACAAGGAAAATCACAATGAGAGAAACCTTCAAAACCATGGTATTGATAATATCCTCTTTCTTGTACCCAATGAAAATCCTAGATCAAGCACCTAGCAGATTTTGAGCTAGGCCAAGAGGGTGAAAGAAGGAACTGAGTTCACAAGTTTCTCTCAAAGGCAATTAATCACAAGCAAAATCTCAAAACGAGAGAAGATTAAAGAAGATGGGGAGATGTAAAGATAATGGAAATTACAAAAAAAAAATGTGAACTTATGAGTTTTTATTTGAGGCCAGAACAATGGCTTTGGCAGATGGGAATTGTCTTTGAAGGTGAGAAGAGGAAGAAAGAAGGATTGAAAAGTAAGGTGGTGTGACTCTGAGCTTTGAATCGTTGGACTTTATCAGTAACAACAATGAGAAAGACTTGGAAGCCTAATGTATGTCAAAGGTTGTGTCCAACAACGCGGTTTCATTCACAATAAAGTGTTAGTATTTATTACCTCTTGAAAATGAATTATAAAGCTTGTAATAGAAGCTGGTGTATGATTTTTATTTTCTAAAAGTAGTTTTTCAGAAAAAAAAAGGATAACAGACATTTATATTGAAGTCAATGTCTCGTGATAAAAAGATTTGAAGTTCTGAAATCACTGTTACCGCTTATAGCGTGCATAGAAGCAATTTTGAACCACACGCTACGTGAATTTTCCCAAGCTAGGAACAGTAACTTCATCCATATACTGGAAGAAAAATATTTATATGGTATGATTATTCCATGGAATTTTATGGTCTTCTTCCTGATTCATTGGCTTGTGATTGTGTGAGATATATTACTCTTACCTCACTAGGCTGCCACAACAAAAAGTCAAAGACAGTGAAACACATTGGATAAGTTAAACTCAAACTCTGTGGTCGCTGGTCAGAGTTTTGAGTGGGTCTTCTCATCTTGCAAATGAAGGGAACATGGAGAAAGACAAATCCACCTTTGTGACTTGAATAAGGAGAAACAAATGATAAAGAGTTTAATGAAGGGAGCCCCACTTTGGAGATGGAAAATGTGGAAGAAAATTATTTCAGAAGCCTTAGTTAATCACAGTAGTTTAGCAGAACTAGATCATTATCGACCCTTTTCATCTTCACATCTAGTAACATCAAATTCTTCTAATTTTCTATATATATATTTGTAGTATAAAATTATGTATAATAGATAAATAGACTAGATAGAATTACAAATTGTATGTATGATGAATTTGTTCATTTTTGTAGTAAGTGTTTTAAAATTAAACTCATAATAATTTCTAATTTGCTTACTATACAAACATTTTTACACCTGTAGTATGTAAACATTAAATTCATTGACAATAAAATATTTGTTTGAATAAATTTTTCACAAATACTTTTATGAAAGAAAAGGTTTCTCCACAAACTACTTTAAATTGGCTAAAATAAGTATAAAAACCTTTTACACATTAGTTTATAAAGAATTTATTGTTTCATTCTTATTTGTATTTAGAGAGAAAATTATTCAAAAATAGACCACAAATAGTTTTATAAATATAAAAAAAAAATTAAAAAAATGAGGGTGACCGTGCATCCCTCCGCCAGGGTGCCAATCATAATATAAAAAGTACAAAATTAACTCGAAGTGATAAAAAAATGAGTTATTGAAAAGAAAGAAAATTAAAATTAAAAAAAAATATTTAGATAAGGAAAAAGGAGCATAAAAAAAATGTTAATAGTATAAGAGTAATGTGATAAAAGTAAAAAAGATTATGTCTAAATTGACCCTACTTACTTTTTAAAAAAAATTAAACATATTACACAAAAAGAGAAGATTGGTGATTTAAAAAAAACATATGATTGATAATACAAAACGTATAATTAATTGTATAAGAATATAAGGGTTTTAGAAGTAAATTAATATTAATTTATTTTTTCTAATTCTTAGTTGTTTTTCTTTATACATATGTTTAGCCTTTATTTTGTTTTTTTTCTTATTTTAACCTTTTTTTACTCCTTATTTTACATCATATTTTTTTAGCTAGACCTAGAATGAGTATATTGCTTCTATATATTCAAAATCTTTGCTTTGATTTAAGTAAGGAAAATAAAATAGAAGAAACATTTCTTCTCATATCTTTGCCTTCATTTTTCTCTTTTGTTCATCTCTGTTTTATTTTATAATATGCTATCAGGACTCTAAAGAGGTTGTTACATTTACTCATGGGTGAAGTTGTTGATCCCTCACAAAATTTTGTTATCCTTACCATGTTAGTTCATCTGATAATCCTTCCTTTCTCATTGTCCTTATTATTCTCGAGGGACCAAATTATCATCATTTCTCGTTTATTTCAAATGAGTCTCATTTTAAAGAATAAGATAGGTTTCATTGATGGAACCATAGAGCTTCCACTCATACCAGCTTATTATTTCCAACATGGCAAAGATCCAATATGTTGGTTGTTTCTTTGATGCTCAAGATTGTTTCTCCACCTATCGTACAAAGCATCATCTGTATGGACAATGCCTTTGACATATGGAATCATTTAAAGGAGAGGTTCTCACGAGACATAATTCATATTTCTGATCATCAGGAGATGATTTCTTCTTTCAAACAAGATACTAATAATGATGAGCAAATTCATGAAGGTTCAAAGACAAAAATGCAATATCAACAAATTGGTTTTACTCCTAAGTAGTATCAAACATTGTTAGCTCTTTTACAATAGTCCAAATCCAGTGATAATGTTTCTAATCAAGTCTTTGTTATTCCTTCCAACATGACAACAGAATCTGGTAATAAATTTCTTTCTTCCTTCAGTTCTTGGATTCTTGATAATGGTGTTATTGACCGCATTTGTTCATCATTCACTCATTTTACTTCATATTATCAAATTAATCCAATTTATGTCAAATTACCAAATGGAAATAAAGTCATTGTCAATTATTCTGGATTTGTTTTCTCTCAATCAAAATCATGTCATAGACAATGTTTTGTATATTCCTTGTTTCACTTTTAATCTTCTTTCAGTTTGTGTTCTTACCTTTGAATCTAATGGTTGTCACATTTAGAACAGGAACTCCTCCAACACTTCTGCTCATTTAAAAGCCTTGTGTGATAGTGATTGGGGCACCTGTAGTGATTCAAGACAATCAATGACTGATACAGGACAATATCAAAGAGTTCTTGTGAAGCTGAATACAGGACAATGACCACTGTTACATGTAAAATTCAACGGCTAACTTATCTTCTTCAAGATTTCAAAGTTCTTTTTGAGAAACCATCTCTTTTTTACCGTGACAATGACTCAGTAAGATACATTGACAAATCTAATGTTTCATGAGCATACGAAACACATAGAAATAGATTGTCACATTGTTGGGAAAAATTGAAGAAGGGTCTCATACATTTTCTTCCCACTTCTTCCACGGAACAACTAGTTGACATTTATACCAAAGTCTTAAGTCCTTAATCTTTCATGAGTATTTGTTCCAAGTTGTGTTTCATCAATATTTGCTCCCCATCTTGTGGGAGACTAACAAAGGATATGGAAACAAGACTCCCCATCTTTAAGTCATTTATTTTATTTTTTCTTATTCTAATCTTTATTGAATCTTTATTTTACATTATGTCTTTTTAGCTAGACTTAGAATAAACTCTTGTTTTGATTTAAATAAGGAAAATAAAATAGAATAAATATTTTCTCTCATATCTTTTGTCTTCCTTTTTATCTTTTATTCATCTTTGTTCTATTTTATAATATATAGACATATTAAATGAACTATTTTTAATTACATATAATTAATTGCAAATTTTATCTATATATATAATGAATTATACAAAAATATATTGTAAATTATATACATTTTACTTTGTAAATATCTCAACCATCACTCTTCGTAAGGAGTGGTATAAAAAATGACAAAATAATTGATTTCTTAATGCCAAATTGACTTTCCTTAATGAAACACAGGTGTAATTTACAAATGTCAACCTTCAAAATCTTTGCATTTCAGCTTATGATCAAATTCACAGCTTTCTGAAAGTGTAATCCATCCATGTATACCAAATCATTCTTATATTTATTCAATCAAAAAATTTATCATACCAGTCTTTTTATTAACTTATTTTAGAAGATTAAGTGAAGCATGTGATTTAATATATGAAGATTATGATTTTTCATCATATTGAATTAAATATTTTTTTAAAATTATTATAATATCACTTAAGAATCAAGACAAAAAATAATTTAAATATATATTTTTTTCATAATCTTTTAAAATATTTTTTAAAATAAAATCGTAACAAAATTTTAAATTTCAAAAGAAAATAATACTTTAAATATGAAAATTAACTTCATCTTCGTAATAAAGATAAAGAAATGGATACAAAATTGTAAGAAGTTAGACACCCAAAGTTATATGTGTAAAAAATAAAATAACAAGTGAGAAAGAAAAATATATGGATATTATAGAACAATTAATGTGACACGAAGAAATTGAAAAACAAGAAGGAACAAATGTTGAGTGTTAAATTTTAGGTGCCTAGAGTTAATAAAAACAAAAGAAGAAGAAAAAAAATATTCCTATGCGTTCGTGCGATCATGTGAAAAAGGACACATGCAAGTACGTGAGTTTGGTAATGTGCAAAATATTTTGATTTAACTGTTTGTGAATACCCAGAAATCTCAATCACTAGGCAAACAGTGTAAACGAACATTGAGATCAAAGAAAAATGAGGAATCTTGTTGAAATTTGATGCCAAGATAAATACGTGCACAAGATGAACATCAAATTAATGTTATTGTGGAAATCCAGGTGTAAGAAAAATATATATTATATTACAATATCATTATCCTTCTTTAGCTAATTCCAAATATTTTTATGGAATTAACGAAGATGGCCAAACAAAAAAATTAATTTTCACGTTTCCTTCTGATTGATGAGCACTAACATGAGTCGTGGATTTGAGTTTGAGTAGTGAGATTTTTCGTAAAGAATGAAATAAAAGAAACCAAACTATGATTTGTGGTACCATTGGTCAAAACCACGTCGTATTCCACTTTCTGTTCCTTTATTATCGTTGTACATTACTTGTACCAATTGTATTGCTGTATTCATAGCACTTTAACTTAAATACATCAAATTATTTTAAATATGTTAATTATCAATAGCATCATTTTACAACTATAATTTATTTTGAACTCTGGGTTTATTTATGTTAGGAAGATGAGACCTAGAGAACTATTGAATGACTTCGTCTTCTTCTTTTCGGACAGGTTGCTAAAGTTTCACTGTGATCCTTTTGGCCTCGATGCTTCTCCTTCGGCTCTCGACCTCTCAGTCTCGGGTGAATATCAAATGGAAGAGGTACCTGCAGAAGACACTCCAACGCTCAAGTCAGTAAAATAGGTATTCGGCACTCGGGGTGTACAGTGATAATGACGTACCTTTGTTCTTGGAATGTGCTCTATTTATATTATTTTAACAAGCTTACCTTATTGGGTCTGATTAGTGGAATAGATCACACTTAGGAGCGTATTACCTAGTTCTTAATGTTAGTTTAACTTTACTGACCTTAATTTGAGCGTTAATAGATAAGGTGTGTCGATCGACCTGCACGGTCGTGCAGGTCTTGGTCAGCTCGGTCAAAGAGACCGAATCGTGGTAATAACCAATCGGTCCATACGAGTAGAGGGTTGTTTCTCATATAAATGTATGACTTATTTTATATTTAATTTGATTTTTATTTTAAGCACATTAAAGTAGTGATTTAGAATTGTAACGGGAAAAAAATATTCTTCTAATACTTAACAAATCAGTGGATAGATGATGTTTCCATTGATTATTAATTTTTATTATAGAAGTAAATGCAAAATTATATATGGTCCTTATCAATACTTGTTTGATTCCATTTCTTTCAATCAGAGACTATAGGTTTCAACTCATCACTCTCCTTCTTATACGGCACAAAGACCCTGCGAATCCACTTCTTGAACATCAACTTCAGATTTTGTGTTGGAAAGTAATGTATTAACAGTTAGCACTATTTGGAGGAAAAAGAAATCCAATAAGGCAAGGTGAAGAACTCGTCACTGTGTCTGGTCAACAAAATCAGCGGGGTATAAGGTGGAAACTCAGTTCCATGCATCTTCCCTTCATATTTCAACTCATAACTTTAAGGAAACCCAAACATTTCTATAAACTTTCCCATACTTTCTTCAAGGCTTGTGTTTTACAGTATCAATCTCTTGTTTTATATTCTGTCAAAATTATAAAAAAAAAAAAAAATTGTGAAAAAAGATCTTATCCCTCGAGTCCGTCATAAAAAGGTTAAGTTGTAATAAAGAAGGATTACACTGCCGATAAAAGAAAAGAAAAAATGAAAGAAAGAAGGATTCAACATACGTGAAAATTCAAATACATCCGATACACTTTTACGTGATTACTATTTTTTTATTTATAATCTTAATATTAATGTTTTACAGCTTTTTTTTTCATACCATATAAATTAAGGATAAGAATATTTTATAGTATATAAATAGATATAAATATTATGAGTCAGTTTGGTAAGGTTAAGTTAGACTTAGAGTTTATTTTTCAAAATGGTATCCGATCAATTTATCATAATAAAAGTTTTATTGACCTTACTATTTAAAGTTTATTTTAATTGAGTGTGGGTTGAAGATCTCACATCCAAAAAGATGTTGAGTTAGACTTCCCCTTTCATATTTGGAAAGACTCACTCCCTCATTCCCTCTTCATATTTGGAACACAAACACATACATACATTTGATGACAAAGATTTTTTCTTCTTTTCTTACTTCTTTTCATTTGATATATTGGTGGGTTTTATTGGTATTAGTCTTAAATGGCTTCTTAGCAGAGTTGGTTCCCATGGTTTCATATTATATTTAATTCAAGAATTATAGAAATATTGTACTGGTATGGACGAGACCGAAGATCCGGTCACCCTGATCGAGACTCGGACTTGCTGACCAAGACCGAGGAAATTTGGCTGAGAATGCGAGAACTTGGCCAAGACCACAGAAACTTGGTCGAGACAAGGGAAATCGCCACGGACCCATACATCCATTAACGCTCTAACCAAGGTCAGTGAAGTTAACCTGTCATTAAGGATTAGGTAATACGTCCATAAGTGCGATCCATTCCACATATCAAACCCAATAAGGTAAACCCATTAAAATAATATAAATAGCACACATCCCAAGGAGAAAGGTACGTCATTTATTACTGTGCATCTACTCGCATACTGATCACTCGCTTTACTAACTTGAGCGTCGAAGTGCCCTCCATAGGTACCCCCCATTCGGTGTTCGCCCGAGACCGAGAGCCGAAGGAGAAGCACGAAGACGAGAATGACCCCAGTCAAACACCCAACAACCTGCCCGACCGAAGGAGGAAGACGAAGACTTCAATAGTTCTCTAGGTCCCATCTCCCTAGCAGGAACAAATATAAAATAGAATTAAAATAAATTTAAGAACTAATAAAATAAAAAGTAAAAAAAATTAATAAATTAAAATAAATTTGATTGTTAACATATTTAGTTTTTCTGTTTTAAGTTATTAGGCATTGTTTGTTTGGCCCAACTTTCCTTTTCTGTTTCCTTTGTTTGTTAATCACCATGTATTTTACTCTCTAATATATGAGTAAATAAGAAATTCTTTTGTATCTTCTTTTCTCTGCTTTTCCCTCTTTTATGCTTAAGTCATTGTCTCTTTTTCATTTGCAATTAGGGTTCATCAGAACCTCCCTTTCTCCATTGCGATTTCGTGCGCTCCATTTGATGCACCACA
>Ga0123342_1000920_pt1 | contig 48991 bp, 18 predicted proteins | sample Turbeawhitnodule_FD_89960 | JGI IMG/M metagenome (GOLD analysis project Ga0123342, IMG submission 89960) | Root nodule microbial communities of legume samples collected from Mexico - Turtle bean Mexico white nodule | ecosystem: Host-associated > Plants > Roots > Nodule | place: Mexico: Nepantla...
TTATATAGAGAGACAGAAGTGAGTGTACATTACACACACTAAATATATAAATTATGTTTCTTTAAACTCCTAGTGTTATATATAGTTTATAAAAAAAAAATTATGAGAGAGAGAAAAAAATATATATAATATATATATATATATATATATATATATATATATATATATATATATATATATATATATATTCTATCTTGCTTCCTTCATATGCTGCAATACCAATTGCTATATTATGATGGATTTTTGGCTGGCCCTCATAATTCGCCATGTTTACAGTGATCCTATGAACACAGTGTCAAAGTGCAGTTTTGATAATTCATTTCTGCTAACTTTTTCAATGAGTTCTAGCACGAGGTATGAATCAATCTCACAGCATATGATAATAATTCTACACAAATTTGAAATAGAGTGTTTACTCTTCACAGAGAACAACAAAAACCAAACTGAGAAACCTATAAATCAGTATGAGAAGCTGAATAAACAAAAACCAAAAACCAAAGATCGAAATCCAACATGAATAAGAAAACCTTAACGAGATAAGAAACAAACCTGAAGAGAGAAAAAGATGTTGGCGCGAGGAATCGTTCGTGAGAGAAAGTCGATTGTGCGAAGGAATTTCAAAGTCAACAAGAAAAAAATGATTTACCCTGTCAAATTGCCTTATTCCAAACACGCCGTTAAGCTGTGTTATAACTTTTTTATAAATAAATATGTTATTTTTATTTATTCGATTTTATTTATTATATAAAAATAAAATAATTAAATATATCATTTATTATATATTATATCAAAATTATGTTGTAATAAATCATATTTAATCATATACAATTAAATATGGTAAACACTTATAACTTAATATGGATACTTTTTTTTAATATGCAAAAAAAGTACGTTTCCATTATTTATTAATTTACTTTTTTGTTTTTTCTTCATGAGTATTCTCTTTGTAAAATTTGTATTGTGAATTTACAATACTATTCAAGATAAATTTAAGATAATTTCTATAAAAGAAATTGAAAAAACTCGAAATATTGTAGAATTATAAATAAAAAAATATTATTGATTTGGACAAGTTGTGTCTCACTGATGAAAAAATTATGTATCAAATTGAAGTTGTAACAAAGGTTCACAATTTTACTTGAAATGAGATTGTACTTTACAAATCTTTCATTTATTCTTGTATTCACGTTCACACGATTTCAATGTATGATTTCAGTTGAATTACTCTTACACTAAAATCATACCTACACATCACAACTTTAATTTTGTTAAAAAAAATTAAAATGTTGTTTGTTTGTTTTTAAAATATAATAATTAATTGAATTATTTAAAATTAGGATTTTTTTGAAATTTTTTAGAAAAAAACTTCAAATGGTTAAAAAACATTTGATAAAAGAACTCGGATTAATACGCGTTAAAAATAAAAATTGTTTGAAATAATGTAAGAAATGTCATGATGAATATTCAAAAGGAATTGGGGTATCTTAAATTTCGAAAAATCAATCATTTACTAATATTTTTTTATTTTTTTAGTAATTTTGATGTATTTTTTTTATTTTAAACTTTTAGTTTACTTTTTTTTGTTAGATTTTTATTTTTTATTTTTAAATAAGTTTTCAATTAAAAATTAAAAAATAATTATTAGTTTTAAAAATTTATCAAATAATTTAATTAATTATTCTAGTTTTTTTTAAAACAAATAATTTCTTTTAAAAAGAATCAACAAAGTTGAAGTCACTCATCATATGACTTCCTTATATTACTTTATTTAAACGTAATCATCAATGTGGCATGGTTTTATTTACGAATCTTTCATATGAAATTGTGTCCATATCAATAATAAAAATTATTTTACCCAAATTTACAATAATTTGAACCATTAACGTGAAAATCCAAAAGTTAAACTCACTCATTGACTAAGTAAAAATCATTCTTTATTTTTATACAACTCAAAAAATTTATTAATTCAATTTTGTTAACTCAAGTCAACTTTGTTAAATTTGCAACGTAATTTACATATCTAAATCAACTAAATAAAATTAATTAGATCTCTTTACTTTAATTTATAAAATGATTTAAAAGTTAGATAAAGTTTAAAAAATTATAAATTGGTCTTAAGATACTTTATTATAAATAAAACATATTGATAGAAACATATATTAATAAATATTAATTCATTTCATTATAATTTCACTCGAAAACATAAACTCTCATGCATATAAATCTTATAATAAAATAGATAAATTAATATATGAGAGAAAATACAACTTATTCAAAAAAAATACCACGCCCTGTGATTAGAGAAAAGATGTGAAATAATCTTAAAATTTTATAAAAACAATAATAAAGATGTAAATAAACCTTTTTATAAAATAAATTAATAAATAATTAAAACCATAATTTATATACTATAAGAAATTCTAATATTTTTTTAAATCATCCTTACTAAAATGAAGTATTAGCTTTATTATTGACAGAATATGTTGTAAGATAAATTTTACTATTATGAATATATAATATCACATGAAATAAAATATTATATTAAGATAACCAAATATTTAATTATTTAAATATATTTTAAAAAATGCCATTTAATTAATTTAAAACAACTAAAAATAAAATATAATACAAATCCATCTTCAAATGGTATAAAAAAATAGTTTTTATGAAATTATCAGTGTTTGGTTCAGGTTGACCAGTCTTTGGTCCAATTTCCAATAGATTCTCTTCTGAACTACAGTACTATACCAACATAATTATTTTCTTTGTTCTTAATATTTTCAAAAGTTTATTTTAAGAAAAAATTAAATATAACATTATCACAATGCTATTATAATAAATGTGAATATAAAAAGTGTAAGGACTTTACTACTAAGAATCTGCTACTATTTAAATCTTAAATTCAACACTTTGTAAAGAAAAGTTAAAAGTTAAAAAAATTACATTAAATAAAGAAGCTGACTAAAGCAAAGAAATTGTATTTTACATATAAAAAAAAGATATTTGAGATTGAAATATAATATATAAATTTAATTACAATAAAGCATTTTGATTTAAAAATAAAAGCAAATAGAATTACAATAAGTTAAAGAACAAAGTATGTTATATAAAAAAAATTGAACTTGTTTGATTATGTTAAATAAATCATGTCACTCAATTATTTCTATTTTAGATAATATTTAGAAAATAAGTCAGATTGATTTAAGTCACCAACTCAGTGTGCTTATTCAGCAGTCTAATGTATTTTTATAATTAAAATTAAAATAAAAATAATTTTTTTATTATAGCTTTTATGTTAGGTGTTATGTAATTTGTCATTTCAATAAAGTTGATACATCAAATAACAATAATTATCTATTATCACCTAAAAAATATATTATTAAAAAAATAAAAAAAAATATGAATAGATTATACCAAAACACATGTGTTAACAAAAATTATATCTATGTAAACTATACTTAAAAAATTCTAAGAACAAAATAGATGAAAGTCTGATATACCAATAAAATAATTTTCTATGAAATAAATTTTAAATTAATAACTTATCAACATACACTTTTTCTTCACAAAACAAAATAATATGAGTAAACATAAATCTAATTTTTCAAATAAATATGATTTTTCTTATGGTTTTATATTATAATTTAAGTGGAAGCATTAATTAATGAATTAGAAACTTTAAATAGGTGAGTTAGATGAATTTGTGATTAAAACAAATGTAATGAAGAAACTTTGGTGTTTGTGCAGTTGAAAACTTTAACTGCAAGTGTTTTGATTTACAGCATGTGAAGATACAGGGCCAAGTGAATAAGACAAAATGAAAAATTGCACTATTCTGCATTAAACTATTAGCATTGATTCTCTCATGAAAAGAGCTAATAGTATTGAAATACTACACCATACTTGCTTTTCTTTTCCTTGTTCTGCTTGAGTCAGTCACCATTACAATACTTGTTCAGTGCTTATTTAATTATTATGAGTCCATTTGTTTTGGCAGAGAAATCAATATTATATAATAATCAATTCAAACTTGGGAGAATCCAACCCCATGTTAGATACTCTGCACATCTTCATGAAGGAGAGAGAAAGGGTACCCTGGACTTTGACAAGGGCCATTTCTTCTCTCCCTTTCAAAGGGTATCCTGAACTTGAAGTTGAAGCAGACACAAAGAAGTAAAGGGCATTAGCATTTTTGGTTTTTCAGCAAATGGTAGGAAAAATAAGGTAACTTCATTGTCTTCAGAGCAGAAGCTTTAGCATTATCATCAAATAAGAATGGCTTAGTGAAGTGATAGTCACTTTGATTTTTAGTAGACTTACATTTTATGTGCTGATGTTGTTGCTGTTTCCTTGCCACACTGTAGTAGCTTGGTCAAAACTGGAAGCTGAAACTCATCTTCCCAATTTGACATTAAAGCAAACAGTTTGGATGCTTCACAACTCACACCACAACAATCAGTACTGGCTGTACAAGTGCTATTTTTTCAGTACAACACACAGCTTCAGATGCTAGAATCCAAGTGATGAGTTTGTTTACCACATGCAGAACTCTTGTGTCTTAGCATTTTACTGTTGGATTGCATTTATGTTTCCAGGACCAAACAAATGCTGTAGGGTCACAATCAGAGTCACACAGATACATTATTCAAGTCTTGGGTATTCTAGCAGCTAATAATAGCTTCTTAAGACCTACCTATGCCCCACATAAACAATAGAGGAGCCTTTGCTAATTATTAAGAAAAAAATGTTGCAGAGTTTAGAGTGTAGTGTAACATGCTATGTACATCTATAGTGAGATCTAGCCTAAAAGTCACTACAGCTGCCTTTGTTAGCCATCTTTGAAGAGTTGTTATTCATGGAAAGTGAAAGAGAGGACAAGAACAAAGGCACCGATTCAACACACACTGCCATCTCTAGCACACTTAAAATCAAGATTGTGAGCTGCAGCAAACAAGGTGGAGAGAGTTTAGGCAACTCAAACTTGCCTTCACCAAACATAAACAATGCCATAGAGTCATCACCTTATGGTTCTCCTCTTGTGTCACCACCTTCATCAGCATTTGTTTCAGCATTGCAGTCTCCATATATATCTCCAAGGGCCATTATCCCAGACCCACCTAATGGATCTCCTTTGGAAAACCAACCACCACTACTAACAACAACCACTTCCACCACCAACCCTTCCACCCCTGAAGATGTGCCAAGCAGTTCCTACACTCCCCCTTCAGATCAATATGAGTTCTCTGATGACACTGCTGACACAAAGCTCAAATATGTGACGTGTGTTCCTGAACAGGCTCCTCCACGCATCTCATTCTCATTTCCAGTCCCTAGAATTTCCTTCGCAAAAGGCCCTATCTCACCAGCTACCAATGCCAAACTCAGAAGCTGTGATGTCTACATTGGATTCCATGGCCAGAACCCCAACTTGGTGCGCTTCTGCAGGTGGCTTAAGTCTGAGCTTGAGCTTCAAGGGATCGATTGCATGCTTGCTGATAGAGCAAAGTACTCAGACAATCAGAGCCATGAGATTGCTGATGGAGTCATTTGCTCAGTGGCTTTTGGAGTGGTGGTTGTTACAAGTTCCAGCTTCCTCAACCATTTTAGCATGGAGGAGGTGAGATTCTTTGCTCAAAAGAAGAACTTGATTCCTCTCTTGTTTGACACAGGACCTGCAGAGATTATGGCTCTTCTTAACTGCAAATCAATTGACAAAGAATGTAAAGAGGCAATAGATGGACTTATGAAGTGCAATGAATTCAATCTAGAGGCTAATGATGGTAATTGGCGAAGCTGCATAGCGAAAGCTGCGGGTATTTTAAGAGCAAGACTTGGTAGGAAGAATGCTGAGCAGAAGGATAATATGCAAGGACTTGAGAACTTACCCTTTCCAAGGAACACATACTTTGTAGGAAGAGAGAAGGAGATTATGGAGATTGAGGGTCTTTTTTTTGGTCGAGGGAGTTGCATGGAAGTCCAAGATCATTGTAGGGCATTCACCAAAGGAGAAGCTAGTGGAAGTGGACAATCTGAAGGCCTTGCAGACGAGGAAAGTGAACCAGTGATAGGTAGGTGTGGGAGGTATATTAGTCTAGAGATGGGGAGAAGCAAAGAACCAACTTTAGAGGCTTGGGTAGAACCGATCATAGGAAACAACTCTTTGAAGAGGTTGAAGAATAAAAAGTCAAAGAGTGGAAACTACAAGAGCGTGTGTAGCAGTGTGATTTGCATTAATGGGGTTTCTGGGATTGGAAAGTCAGAGCTGGCACTAGAATTTGCTCATAGATATCACCAGAGGTACAAAATGGTCTTGTGGGTTGGTGGTGAAGCCAGGTATCTGAGGCAGAACATATTGAACTTGTCTCTCAATTTGGGATTGGATGTTGGTGCTGATTCTGAAACCGAAAGGGGTAGGATTCGTAGCTTTGAGGATCAAGAATTTGAGGCATTCAAGAGAGTGAAGAGGGAACTGTTTGGTGAAACTCCTTACTTGCTGATAATTGACAATCTTGAAACAGAAGTGGAATGGTGGGAAGGGAAGGATCTGTATGACTTGATACCAAGAAACACAGGAGGCACACATGTGATTGTTACTACTAGATTGTCCAAAGTAATGAGCTATGATACCATTCAGCTTCCACCTTTGCCATTATCTGATGCAATGATTCTAATGATAGGAAGAAAAAAGAAAGAGTATTCGGCAGATGAGATAGACTTGCTTGAAAAATTCAATGAGAAACTTGGAAGGTTGAGCTTTGGTTTGTGGATGATTGGTTCACTGTTGGCTGAACTTTCAATAGGCCCTTCTTGTCTCTATGAGGCCATTAACCAGGTGCCACTCAATGAAGATTCAAACTCTTCCTATATGAGCATTGCAGAAGGGCAATGGTGCAAGAGCAACCCTTTTCTCGTGAAGACCCTTCTCTTTTGTTTGGAAACTTTGGAGAAAACTAAAGCTAAAGGGAACCTCTTGGCCATAAGAATGCTGCTTGTAAGTGGCTGGCTTTCCCCCTCTCCCATTTCAGCCAGTTTATTAGCTAATGCAGCAAAGAGTATTCCTACAGTGGAAAGCCGTTTCAAGAAGTGGACCAAATCTCTGAGCCTAGCAACCAGTTGTTTATCACCACGGACATGGAAAAACGAAGAAGATTCAGCAATGGTTCTTGTGAAAATGGGACTGGCTAGGAGGGTCAATCAACATGATGGATGTTGGCTTCATTTCCACCCCATAACACAAGCATTTTCCAAAAGAAAAGGTGGTTTGCAATATGCCAAGGCTGCAATTCAAGGAGTGAGGAAAATGGGGAGCCAAGTTAACTCAGATCACTTGTGGGCCTCAGCTTTCCTTGTATTTGGGTTCAAATCTGAGCCCCCCCTGGTGCAGCTGAAGGCAATTGACATGGTTGTGTACATCAAGAGAACAGCTCTCCCTCTAGCAATTCAAGCCTTCACCACTTTCTCAAGATGCAATTCATCCTTGGAGCTCTTGAGGGTGTGCACCAATGCACTGGAGGAAGTTGAGAAGTCTTTTGTGTCTCAAATCCAAGATTGGTCTTCCCATGGTTCAGTTTGTTGGAAAAGGAGGCTGCAAAGAGGCCAAAAAGTGGATGAATATGTGTGGCAGGATGTGACCTTGTTGAAGGCAACACTGCTGGAGACAAGAGCAAAGTTGCTAGCAAGAGGGGGGCATCTAGACAGTGCCAAGGAACTGTGCAGAACATGCATCAGTATCAGAACTGTGATGCTTGGCCATAACCATGCACACACCTTGGCTGCTCAAGACACATTGGCAAGGTTGGTGAGAATGAGGAGCAAGATCTGAGATTATGTTTGTTGTGTCATCTCTTTTACTGTTAAAACTTCATACAATCAACACCTGCAGTGAAGTTGTGTAAATGTTACTGTGGCAATAAGCATTACTGTGCATGAATGTACTTCTAATGTTCCTTGTCTGCCTCAGAAAAAAAACCATTACTGTGGCAAAATGTTAGTCTTTACTGTAATGTTGGAGAAAACTATAGTCCAATGGAAAATTTAATACTTGTTTTAAAGTTATCACATTAATTTTGAAAAGTAAAAAAAAAAAACAAAGTGTTGTCATCTTACCATCTCTTTAATCCAAAATTTTAAAAACCATGTATGAATAATTATTAATATATATTTAGTAATCAAACCAAATTAATAGTGACTAGTTGTGTTTAGAAAAAGTGATAGTATTTTACTTTTTTTAGGGAACAAAATGGTGTTTTATCTATTTTTGAAAATTTTCTAGCACTACACTTGTGTAGTGTGTTGAAATCATAGTCAATCTTCAATGATCTAAGGCTGTAAATATTTAGAAAAGCTAAATATTTGTCAATTGATTTGTAATGTTTAGAAAAAAGGTAGTTGAAAAGATAATTATAACTATCAAATTAGTTGAAAAAATTTGAGAAACTAATTTATAGTTTACAGTTACTAAATTAGTTTATTGAGCTATAAATATTAGATAAAAAGAATTATTGGAGTAGTTGTTAAATATAAAATAATTAAAACAAACATGTTTATATGTTATATTAATATAAATTCTAATTTTGATTAATAAAAATATATTCTAGACTATTTATAATTTTATTTAATTTTAAACTGTAGTTTTTCTTTTAGTTCAATTATGTTAATTTCATTTTTACTTTCAATTATTATATTTTTATATTGTGTATTTTACTATTACCACGTCTTAAAAAATCTTAAATTTTAAATAAAGTAAAATGACATTTATTTTAAGTAAAGATCATACTTTCACAGTACTAAAAATAAATAAAAATAATAATGTAAATAGTGCAATAATGGCAATATTAAATTTTTTTTAAATAGAAATAAAATAAAATAATTTTTTCATCTATTAATATCAATATCTTGAAGTATAATGTTTAAATAATAAAATAAATAAATATCCTAAATAATGTAATTGTTAAAATAAACAATACAATATACAAATAACCAACAAAAACGATTAAAAAAATATTATTATCTTGAAGGTACAATGTGGAAATAATAAATATTATAATAGTGAAAAAGATTATGTAATATAGAAATATTAAAAGAATTAAAAGATAAATTTATTATTTTCCATTGTCTATGTTATCAATAAAAGAATAAAATAATAAAAATAAAATAATATGGTTACCTTACGAAAAAATTTAAAAATAAAATAAATTTTATCTTATGATTTGTACAAGTTGGAAATCTTGTATTCACGTAGGAATTAAAATATTTTCTAAAATAACTTTCAATTTTCACCTTATTTTATTTTTAACTATTTTTTTTCAAAGAATGAAAAATGTTTATCAAATATTATTTACAAAAATAATATTTTTAATATCAATCACATGAATACTATTTTAAATATAATTAAATCTGCCAGACACCCCCAAGTAAGCTTCCCATCCTAGAAAGGAAGGGTGATTTGTTCATAAAGCTTTAGAATATCAACATTTTTTTTCCTGTGTGAAAGAATTTCAAAAGTGTCTTATTCATTTCAACAATGTTAATCAAAATAAACAATTCGAACCTCTTTATTTTCTAAATTTATTTGTCACTTTAGAGTACATCAAGCACTCATTGATATTTTCAAATAATGCCTTAATTTATTCATATTTTAGTGAACAATACATTAAAGATAGAACAGATTATCTAATGAACAAAAAGAGTTGTTGTACATATAATAATGGTTAAGTGAATCAGTTTGCTTAGTTTAAGAGAGAAGATATAAATAAAGTAAATAAAAATAAATAAAAACATGTGAAAAAAGAGAGTTAAAAGTGTTCTGTTAATAAGAAATGAAAAGTGAGATATAGTGTAAAAATGATTAGTAGATTTCACCCTTTTAAGATCATGGTTTATTTGTTTTAATAAAATAAGTATATTTTTTTATGTGTTTGTCTAATTTATTTATTTTAAAAACAAATAGTTTTTTTTTCTTTAAAAAAGCAAATGATAAATAATATTTTTAAAGTTACATATCTATTTAAAAACCATTTACACCAAACAAACCAATTTATTTATACTTTCATTCATTCATTCCATTTCACTTAAACTAAAATAAACAATAAACAGTATTTATGAGCACGCATATGTAACAGAAGCTTTATATTTTGAATACTCACTCAGCTTTAATGCATAAATTAATTTGAATCTATGGAAGAAACTGGAGAAGAATGTGAATTCAAAGCCATTGTATTAAATAATGGCCAGATAAAATGTGTTACAATGAAATATTTTACAATTTTGCATCATTAGACACAATTCTCCCCTAATAACCTAGCAGTGGCAGAGGCATTAAAAAGAGATAGTAGAATTCAGCTTACATATGACAGTACATAATTCCAAACAGGAGACAAATCATGAAAATGAAAAAAGAAAAACAAAGCAGCATTTCATTTTTGTATAAAGCTGATGACTAAGAACCATGGTTGACTAGTACTAAACATACCACTACATAATGTCTCCTGAAAGGACTCTGTGACCACTCATCAAAAGTGCTTCTGATAATCCTGTGATGGAGGTTGCTCCCATGGCCGCAGAAAACCTACACAGAGAGCAATCAGTTTAGGTACATTGCAAATGTCAAATCTGCACACAAATGTTTTTATATTATTGTTTTATAAATTCTACAACTTGATAATAACATCACATAAAGCTCTCCATAATCAATTATGTTTCAATTCTTCATTCTGACCATGCTTTAAGTAACAATAAGCTATGTTTTAACTTTTAATGCACTCTCATACACCCCACAAAGAACATGCAGAATAGATGATTCTACGATTCACTTGCTCACTTGTTAAATTTGTCCAAATATTTCCCAATATAACCGTTGAAGTTTTAGGACAGGGAAGGAGAACAAAAGTCCTCAGTAAACTAAAGCTTACTATGCCGTAAGCTTGTTAAAATTAGAAATATATAGATGAAAGAAAGTAATCCTTGAATAGATGAAGGCTTCATTACCCACACATCGTCTCTTCTGAAACCAAAACCAAGTCCCAACAGCTGAACAGGCAAAGCTTCAACACATGGCCATCATCATTTTGCTAAACAAACGACTCACTTAAGAATATATATGAATCTTTAGGGAAACAAAAAATAATTTTATAGATGGATTACCATCTTGAGTTTTCCTCAAGTTGGCACATATAAATCATATGCAAGGCGTTATAAACATAGATAATCCAAGGATCACCGAATGACTAGTAAGATATCTTGTTAGTTATTTAAATGACAAAAAAGCAAACAATTATGAGACTATCTATTTCATGAAAAGGCTACCTACCTCTGTTTGGTTGGTTGGTCCTTGCAGAGAAAATAGTTTACCTTGCATAGATGCATGCAGGGCTACTTGATTGTCAGTTGGTCAATAGTTTTAGACAACAGAGTTCACATGTTGCCAATGCAATTGCTCAATAATTAATATTCTATATCTGAAATTGACAAGGCAATCAGACCCGGATTCATAGTTTTCCAATATACAAGATTGCCTCCAAAGTACCCTATAGTTATACACACATATATATTTGAAGGAGATCTGGAAAATATATAGAAATCCTTCTCCTAGTGGTTTTAATGAGAATCACATCATCCCAATGGCTGTTACACGGTGCCTGATGAAAAAAATACATCATGATCACACCAAAGAAGATCTGGTCACACGATAGAGCTAGCTCAAATGCCACCTAGTTTCTAGCAATGACTCCCTTTAGATAGAAACATGACATTAGGATCACAATCATATAAACATATAGTCAGTTTGTCATTTCAGTATCCTCAAGTACGTCTAGTCCATATTTTCTACACGAGATTGCAACACCAGTAATACTGAACCACTTCAATACCCAATCATGAAAAGAAATGTGCTTTCCTGTTGGCAGATATTTTCCTTACCACAATCTGCGATCACATTGTGACATCACCCACAGACCACCAAATAGATCTTGGTGGTCTCTGTAAATCATCTCAAACTTCTGAATGGTTATGTTAAATCTCCCCGATCATGGCTAAAATGCTGTCATCAAATACAAGGAGCATTACGCAGTCGGCAGACTAAATTCCAAACTTATGGTGTTTTCTTCGTATAAACCTCTCTAGCAATTTATAACAAGTTGTGAGCGCAGACAATTTCCCGTGGCAGCAACAAAGAGAAAGAGATAGACATAGAAACTTTACCTATAAGGTCAGAAGGTATCACCTTAATCCAACCCACACATCTTTGTCTAGCAATGAACAATCAAACCATGCCTTGAGAAAACCAATCCGGCCACTTGGCCAACTTTAAGTGTGTATGCACAGAAACAGCCAAACGTATATTTGGAAAAAGATCAAAGAACCAGCCACCAAGTGACAGTAGAACACAAAGAAATCATCTTGTTTAATCCACCATTCTTTTTGCAATCCACAATGGTACAAAGCCTTATAAGTAATCTTGGTATAGAGACAGGATGAAAATAAGTGCCCAAAGTATAGTAGGGTGAAGATAGAAACGGTGACTCAAAATCATCCATGCAATTCAGACCAGGAGTGGAACAAATAACTTTGCAATAGGAAACAGAAAAACTGGTTACTATAGATGGGATTGTGCAAGGTAACAGAATTGGAGAAAGAGAGTAAACAGGTGCTTTAAGAGGTCTGGCAAGAGGATTAGGATGTGAGCAACAACAATAAAAACCTGAACTCTGCAGAAGAACCAGTCAAGGGAACATGAAGAACCTCATACAAAGGGAATGCTCAGTAGAATTTTTGAAGAAGAAAAATATCCTTTTTGAAGCCAAGTGTAGTCCTAGAACATAAATTTGTGAGCTATGGCATAAACTTTGTCCTGTCCAGGGTCAAGATCAAGAACAAAGCACGTGCAGGTGCAGCTAAACCCACAAAGGGAAGAGAAATACATGAGTGTAGAAAAAGGGTAATCTGGTTTAGTAAAACCAAAGGGGGCTAGCAATTAAGCAACACACAATGAGAACTGCATCCCCCACCATAAAATCTCAAAAGAACATTTCTGCGAAGGGCCAAAATAAGCATTATTTTAATTAACAGTCTTTACACTTTACAATGCAATTTTGCTGAGGGTTGTGATTGCATGAAGATTGATGAAGTATGCCTGCCCTATGAGGTCAAAAAGTTGTAAACAAAGCAGAAAATTATTCATGGCCAAATCAAAACAGAGAAGATATATCAAGGAATAAATTTGATTCTGAAAGTACAAAAGGATTCAAATATAGAAAGCAGTTCAAATATTTTTATTATGATTATGATAACCTAGTGCAACAAGAATAATCATCAATAAATATCAAAATACTATAATTCTAATATTAAAAAAACTCAAGTCTTGCATTGACTAAAAATACTGCCCGATAAGAGCTTATAAGGTCAGGCACCCCTCTCATTTTACAAACTAAATTTGTAGGGATAAGTTAAACTTAATTTAAGACAGTATCAAATCTTATTCTAGATTTATTATTGGACCATCTACCATATCATCTACTCACTATAGAAGCAACTCAACTAGGATTGCTGATACTAGAGTTAACTAGTTCAAAAGGAGGAGCAACTCAATGATCAATGCAAAATGAAAATATTGGAATTTGTGGCAGTTTTCTATTTAGCAGAAACCAACAGTAATCAGTGTGACTAAACTGAGACAGAATTGATTATTTCCTAAGGAGCCACAAACAACTATTCCGTACATGATTAACCCATTGAGAAAAAAATGGCAGAAGCAGGAATTAATGAATCTGTAGGAAGATATATAGTGGTATGTAAGGTGAGAGATGTAAGTGGGGTGGGGGGGCGGATCCAATGATGAATCAGAAGGGACGCATAACAAGAGGGGGGATTCTTCTACGAAGGTAATGGCATGATTGGCCAAAATCTAATGGTGAATAGGAGGTTCTAGGCATGAGAGAAGCATCAATAACTTGTCATATTTTTCATATCATAAGCTTTGGTATCATGTCAGCAGTGACAGCTGACAAGAAACACCTAATGAGTTTCTTTGGCACCAACAACAGTAATCTAGCCTAAGTACAGATTTGAACAACCACGTAAAAACATTGAAAATAACAAGTACATAAGGTATATTAGGCCCATAAGCATCTTGTTGATGCCTAGGAGTCCTATCAGAATGTCAATTAACTGTCTTTTTATCATAGATAACACCCAAACCACGCATTCATTTAATCCATCAAACTTGAATCTTATGGCATGTATCTCCCTTCATTTTTCCATTGTTCTATATGATGAACTCTAGATATGTAAACCATGTGATTTGCAGTATTGTACATCCAGATCAGACATTGTCTTATGTTTTCACCCTAGTTGTCTAACCCTCTCACGTATCCTTGATTGCTCAAATATATACAACACGAAGTCCTTTTTTTTTTTCTATGGCTTTCTGCAATACCTTTCTCAGCAAATCAGCATCATATATATGCTTTTATCCAAATCAATGAAGACCATATGTAAGACTTTGTATTTCTCCAATATTAATCCACTAAACATTATAAAAGGTTCTTTTGTTCTTTTGCTTTTGCAAGGAGTGTCCCCCAACAAGTCTAGGTCCTAATCTGCTATGGAGTGAAGAAGGCAAAAGGTAGACCCCTCCCAACTAGGTTTGCACCAATTGCAAGTGTATAACAGGCTATCATGAATTGAATGCTATGATAACACACATGATTCTCCATTACAAATAAGGAAAGGAAAGAAAAATAAAAAATAATCCATAAACTAAAGCTATACAATATTTCCATATTTGCACAATGAAATCTTCATCCCAATGGTTATCACAACATTTTCCTATTCACACAATCATATCTTCAACGACAATCAAACCCCAACCTCTTTCTTTAAGGAGTAAAAACCTCTGACACTCACGCCAACTTGGGTTTTATTATTATTTTGTCTCCATCCTTAATTATAAGACATTGTTTTGAAATTTTTTCTTATTAACAAAACTCTTTTTTAATTGTACCCAGTAGTGTAAATCTCACTTGTTTTATAAATAGGGATCCAAGTACTTAACTTTACAACATTTTATTAGCCTTTGTAATCTTGTTAAACAATTTTCTAAGCCAACTAATACTTTCCTTATCTAGACCCTTCTATACATTCTACAGTTCAAGAAAACAGCTATGTCTTTATTAATATAGAACAAATTAATAGATGGTTATATCTAAACCACGTCAAAAGTCCAATAAGTATTAGTACGTTAACCTACCCAATCACCACCCACGACTGCAGCATCAAATATCCACTTAAAGGAATTACAGGTACTTTTAACAAATAGGAAAACAAACCATTAATAAAAATCTGGCATACTTAATTCTCCGAGCGACATATATATTGAATCATCCTCAGCAAGTGTCCCCTGGAACCAAGAAGAATGTATTATGTGAAAATCATCAATTATGATTATTAATAAATATCTTATCGGGACAAAGAATCATTTAGTAGATCAAAAAGGCATACAGCAGCCATCAAGTCAGCAAATGCTGTTAAAAGGACTGGTATAAAAAATATATCTAGATTTGAAGGTAGCATCGTACCGTTCCACCATGAAGGCCCATTTCGTTGTGCACAGAGTTTATGTCACCAGGTACTGAAGAACAGTTAGTGAAATCTGACCCAAGCAACTCTGATATCATAAGCCCGTATCCATCCTGAACATCATGTATGTCAGCAGCATTTTGAGCATGGTTGGGAAAACCTTCAAGGCCAGGAAACATAGTCTCTGTCCTGTGATTTCAAAGACAACATATTACAAACAGTTGCAGGGTAAATGAAGGATGTTTAAAACTACATGCTCCAACGGTATTTTCACCAAGTAACTGAAAAAAACAGTGTTAAATAGGAAGTCGGAAAGCTAACATAAAACTTGAGGAGGGAAGGAAGTAGGAAAAACATACTTTCTATCAATATTGTCAATTGACTTTTCTTCTTGAATCGAATCATTTTCTAAATCAATTACTTCAATCTCTTTGCCATTCGTTGCATGAGTATTGAATTTGCCTGATACACTAGTATGACTCATGCTCAGATCTATGTCAATTGGCACAGCTTTCTTTGCTTCAGAGACCGAGGGGGGATAAATAAGAACTGGGTGATCAACATGACTTTCATGCACTTCAGACGCTTCAATGAGATTCAGATCACAGGTTCTAAACGAACTTGGCAACGAAGGCTTCTCATCTGAACACTGAAGAAAGGGTCTGTCTCCACCTACTGTGAACTGAGAACCACTACCCATCAGGCTCCCCTGATCAGAAGTCATAGTAACTTTGTCAATATGTGAAATTCCATCTTCTACCTGGCTCTCTTTCACTTCAATTGGATTACCATGCAAAAAGTAACCCCCGGTCTTAGGAACGAGGGAAGGCAGCCATTCCCTCAGTCTCTTGCTGTCCTCCCTCACATCATCATCAACATCTTCCGCGACCCGCTTTTGACCCTGTTCCCCAGCCAAGGTACTGCAAACTCCATACCCCGGTAGTGTAGCACTAGACTCTTGGTTGTTATCCTGAATAAAGCCCCTATCCTGACCAGACTGACATCCTAATTCTTTCACATCCTCAACTTTAGACACAGGATCTAATTCTCTCACATCCTCAGCTTTAGACACAGCATCCAATTCTCTCACATCCTCAGCAATACAAACAGATTCTACCTCGGCAACATCCGCATCAACATGAACCATATCATAACTTTTCTCACCTAGTAACTCAACCGATGAGGAGCCTTTAACAGACTCATTTTCAGCCAAGACTTCCTCAGCTGAGTCAGCTCCTTGAAGATCCCCAACATCATGTGCACTCCCAGTACCATCTCCATTGTTCCCAGCTTTCAAATTCTTGCGTGTAATCGAAGAGCGCGTCCTGGTGGGGACCTTCACAGACTTGCACAGTGAAACCAGATCAGCAAAAGCCCCACCAGAGCTACTATTCTCCTGATCACTCAACTGAGCAGACACATTCCTCAATCTCTCACTATCATCATCGCCAGCACCACCTTCCTTCACCTCCTTAACCCCAACACTCACACTCTCCAAATCATTACCAACACCAACCCCCATATCCACATCACACACATCTTTCCCTGCACCACTCTGCTTCATCTCCACCAATTCAGCACTCACCCTCTCCTTATCCCTGTCCTTATCGTTCAAAACACCACCATCCTCACTTCTGAGCGAAAATTCATTCGAATTTGATTTTACCAAAGCATCGTCACTAGTATTCTGGTGCTGGTGCTGGTGCTGATGCTGGTGCTGGAACTGGTGCTGGTCCTCCTCATCCTGATGTCTAGCACTAAATCCACCACTTTCATAATCATCATCCTCACCATCCCTAACATCGTTAGCTACGCGACCAGACCAAGATCCATTCCTCCTATACTCCCTCCCCAAATCCATCCCATTGCTCCTGCTGAAGCTCCCTCTCCTCCTCCCCTTCTGCCCAAACTCATCAAACCCCAATTTCCTCCTCCCATCCGCGCTCCCAAGCCTCGCCAGCGCCGACGGCCGCCCGCCACCCTCCACAGGAGCCTTCTGGTTCTGCCACTTCGCCGGCAACGCGTTGGGCGGCAGCAGCCCCTGGGAAACCAAATACTCCGCCGCAAGCCGCCCCGCCTCCACGAAAATATCCCCTCTCCGCCCTCTCCCCAGCCCCCCCTCCCGCTGCCGGTACTCCGACGCATAAAACCCTCGCGGACTCCGTTGCCGAGCCTGCATAGCGACCTTTATTCTCTCCCCTTTCTCTCCGCGCGATCAGATCAAGCCAATTCAAATTCCTGAGCTCACAATCTCCAATCTCTGAGCCATAGAACAAGAAATCAAGGTTGACGGAATCGAATGGAGGAGCTAGGTTTGAGGTTGTTGTCGATGAATTGGATTTTGCAGAAGACGAAGCTATGATCGGAGGTGAATTGAAAAAATTGAATGATCGAAAAGGAACGTTGAATCATCACTACTCATTGTGTGTTGTTGCAATTTCCTTTGTTTCTGAAACGCCACTGCCCTAACTAACTCAATTTCATGCTTCCAACATTAATTCGCTATATCTTCATACCTATATATACCAATCACTCATGTCTTCTGCGTCTTTTTGCTTTCAAAAATCAAAGTGCTTTTTTGTAGGACCCATTACCTACAATAATAATAATAATAATAATATCTACTTTTAAATTAGGTGATAAAAATAACTTGAATTTTCTTGAATCTGATTTTTTTTATCATTATTTAATAATTAACTATATTAATTTCCTTAATAATGATTTATAATTTAAAAATATAAATTTAGTTATGATTCATTCCATCTTATTCATTCATTTAAGTATTTATATTTTGGTATGTTTTTACTAACGTGAGCGTTAGAAAACTTTATATAAATAGTTTGGCGTTTTATCAACAAGGTAATTATTTAATACAGGAATCAACTTGTTCAAAAGTTTGATCATTTATCTTAGATGATTTTAGCTTAGTTTCAATAAGAACATTAAGCGTTAATTTTAGGGTTGGGTAGAATTGTTATCATACCATACCACAAGGCTTATGATACTCCTTAGAAGTGAGACTTTCACGTTAATATTATCATATCATGAGACAGACTCATCTTTGCTCGGGTTGATGATTGTAAACTAATGAACACATGTTTGCTCTCCCTTCAACACATCACTCAAGGATATCGAGCATTTTGGTTGTTGCTGAGTGATTTTTGGTTGTTGCCATCATACTTTTCTCTATACTTACCATTATAGTGGACATATGTTTCAAGTAATGCTACAACAAAGTGTGATTAATCATGTTTTAAAACTTGGTTATACATATGTTCAAACATGATTTAGTCTTTGACCATATGGAGTTTGGAACATTATCATGTGAAGAATGGTTGTGTTTGACTTTGTATAATTTATTTTAATGAAATGAATAAATTGTGGTAATATTAGTAGATGGAAATTTTTGGATGGATAACATATATTGGTTACACATATATGAGTTGGAATACTAATTATAGTATAATTTTAATTTTTATGTGACTATTGTGAAGATTTGGTTCAATAAAAATCTATGTTCAAAGATTCCTATAATGTCTCGGGTTGGAGTGTCTGGTGGTACGAAACCATTTGTTTTGACCAAAGCTTATGGCTAGATCGTCTGGTGTATTAGTTTAACTTCCAACATTAGTTGGCGTTTCCAGCTCCTAACTGAATCATTGTGTATGTGACTCTACAACTGTTTGACACATCATTTTGAAAGTTAGTAAGATGGTTTAACCGTATAAATAAGACCTTATAATGAACATTTATCTTTAACTTAGAGTTGAGAATTATTAGTGAGATAGACTTTGTGTTGTGATCTTAAATTCTTTTTTAATTAATTTCTGACCATAGATTGAATTTCAGTTGAATCACATAAATTTCTCTGTGTGATTCTTTGTTTACTTTTCTTATTTACATTCTGTTTGTTCATGTGGTTTCTTTCATGATCGTCTGACATTTGTGAGTGATAAATAGTCCAATAAATTTGTGTCGATTTTCTTACAACTATTTTGCAAATACATCTGAGGCATACATGTAAGATGATGTATATTACAAAAGTTAATAAAAAGTTAACAAGTACCCAAAAGCAGCAAATTATGGTAACACCATTTAAGTGGTTAATGAGTATGGGTGAAGAGTGAAAATGTGTCTCTCCATTGTTGTGGGAATTATGTAGTAGGCAAAAAGGATTGAGTTTAGAATAAAAAAATGAAACAATGCATTACACCTTATTATGTGTGTTTTTCAAAGAAATCTCCCCTTCTTAAATTTCTTTCCAAAACTTTTTTAAGACTGAAAAAACATAATGCAATTATAATGGAAACAAGATTGATACAAGAATGTGTTTCAGTATAATTAAAGGAAGATAAACAAAAAAAGGAAGATAAACAAAAAAAAAAGACAGCACAAAAGATTTTATAGTAGTCCAAATCAACAAGATCTTACATCTAGTTTCAACAATTCAATCTTAGAATTTTTTGTTCCACTAACTTCACAAAGTTAACAATCATGAACATGAAAATCAACACTATCAACTCTTATTGCATAAGAGGGCACAAACTTATCAACTCTTAATCGCCAAGAACAAAACACTAGAACAATCTACTTACAACAACAAAGAAAAATCAGAAAAATGTTACTACAATTTCACAGCAAAAGCACACAATATTCAACAATTGCACAACCTTGATTTAAAAATCTTAAGAATACAAATGAATGTGAAAAGTTGGTAGAAAAATATGTTAATATTGCGTCTAATCGTAAAGGTATTATGGTAAATCATTAAACCAAGTACTCTATTTATAGAGTTTTGAAAACACAAATTAAAGAATGATATTGTCGTTTTTAATCAATTATATAAGCTATTAATCAATTATTCTTTTAAAAAATATTTTAAACATTTTTTAGTTTAATTAATCGAGACACATTTTAATTGATTAAATTGTTTAGATCAAGTTTCCCAACTTTATGCTTTAATTGATTAAATATCAGATAATCGATTACCCTCTTTTAAAGAAGCTTATGAATAACAATTTAATCCATTAGTAAAAAACATAGTCAATTATTATGCTCTTAAAACTACAATAGCTTCGTCTTCATCATAAAAAATATATTAAAGTGATTAGCTAAATGATGTAATTGATAGATAATATGTTAATCCATCTTAAATATTAGTTATGCAAATTAACATTCATAGAATGACATAACAACCAAGTTTATTATAAAATTAATCTAATAAACTATTATTGTTTATGCAACGAATACAATAAATGGTTAATTAACTAAAAGTTAGTTAGTTATGTTGGCATTTGAATCTACACAACTATATTCATCTAATTAGGAATGATAATGTGGGACAAACTTTGCACGGTAGAAGAAAGGCGAGGCAGACTAATTATGGCCCACTTAGGTCCGTCTTTCATAACTCATAGTCTTGTGTGGGCTAATTATGGGACATGACGAGTCAGCCTGCATAACCGCTTAATATTTTATTCCTTCAATTAAAGGTTGATCCAATGTTATTGAGATGGAAGAACAACAATAATGTTTTTGAAGTCAACAAAAAATCATGTTAATTATTGTAGTTGTTTAATAGCTTAAACAATTTTTTTTCAAACGTGTAACTTTGACATATTTATCTAATGTATATGTTAATATTGTGTTTATTAACTTATTTAAATTTTATTGTCAAAAGTAGATTCATGTGGTGCAACAAAAACGTGAAACATTAGAATAAGATACATTTGTATGTGTATTTTTTTTAAAAGTTTCACTTAAACATACTAGTCCACAAATCTATGGGTCATGAGTTAATCCACGTTATTATCTTAGTATATCTAATGACACATATAAATAATAATTTTTTTATTAATCTATTTAATCATACTTGTATAAGTGAATTGGGTCAAATTACATATTTAACATTATGTTAGAAGTTTATCTTTAAAATCACAAATATTGATTGTGGTCAATAGTTATTTCAGAATTCGTTAATTCAACATTCTAATTGTTTCTGAATTATTCAATTTAGTTGTTATGTATTTCCAAGTATTAATAAATTTACACGATCGATTAATTAACATTTTAAGAAAAATCAGTATACTTACAGTATAGATAGTTTATAACCCACCAAGTATACAAAAAAATTCCCAAATTATCGATTAAATTCCATTTTAAACAATAAAAGCAAATAATGTTTTGATTACTTAATAATTTATTAAATGCATTTTAACTAAATTTAATTATAATCATTAAAAATATATCAACGAGCTTGATTTTTATATATAGCAAAATAACATATATAATTAATTAATAATTAATAAAAAGTCAGTCTATATATGACAAATTTCAGTATCCTTACCATACACTACTACATTAATAAAAAATTACATGACTTAAAAAAAAGATATTACTAATATTGTATAAAAAATATTTTTTTTTAAATAATATGAAAAAATTAATTGCTTATTTTACAGTTGTTATTTTAATATCTAAAAGTTTGGAGTTGGTTTTCTTTCTATATATAGCAAATAGATCATTAAAATGATTTATTGAATTATATTTGATATCTTACCATTTTTTTAATATTTAGTAAAAAAATGTCAAAAACTTTGTAGTGTGAGTGTGTATTAAAATGTAATTATCAGAATAAAATAATTTAATAACTAATTTCTAGAAAATTTTTGAAGTGCCACAAATTAGAAATTATGAAGAAAAAAGAGTGAACGTTGTTTTCAATCTTGATGAAAACACGTTTTCTGGGAAGAGAAGATCGCAAGGAAGAGAAGGTTGTGTTGTGAGAAGTGAAGAAAAAGTGTTTTCGATTTTGATTGGATGGTAAGAAAAAGTGTTGGAAACGTGCAAAACGCGATTTCCATTTTGTGCGGCACATGTAGCAGTGACTCTGCGAGATCCATAGCTTCTTCTTCTTCTTCACCTTGGTTCCATCTAAATGGGTTTTGAAATCCACGAGATTTGAGACCTGGGTTTTCGAAAGCCAGAGCCTTTGGTTGATGGGTCTGGAGGGAATCTGAGGGTGTTTTTCGATGTCGGAGGGCGATCAGCGCCGTCTTCTGGGGCTGTCGGAGGACGACGTGGAAGCTCGAGGGTCGGAATTGGCCGTCGTCAATGGCGGCGGCGGCGGCGGCAACAACAGCAACAGCAAAGGTTTGAGGGATTTGTTAAGGTTGTCGGGTCACCGACAGAGTTTCAAGCGGATTGAGAAAGAGGACGATAGAGATAGAGAGAGGGATAGAGATAGAAGGGATCAGAATCGGCATCACCATGATGTGGATCTTGATTCTACTGTTGAGGTGCTTGGCGACAGTGCACCACCTGAATGGGCGTTGCTACTCATTGGTTGCCTCATTGGACTCACCACTGGCCTCTTTGTTGCCTTTTTCAATAAAGGGGTATGCCAAATTTTCTATCTTTTTTGTTTTGATCTCTCACTTGTTTTGCACTAATAGATCATATGATGGTGGGCATAGTCAAATGAATAGTTACTTACCAAGGTTTTAAGTTGTAGTTTACCTGGGATCCTTGACTTTGTAGAGAAATGTGGATGCAATTATGGTCGTAGAGAGTCCTAAAACCATGAGGTTGTGCCAACTTATCTGCTGAGAAAACGGGGTAGTTATGGAGTTTTCTCCATAATCCTGTGTATTGCCTACCAAAATTCACCATAGCACTTAGCAGTGTTGTAAGGGTGAATGGTGGAAGGCTACAATTCCGCCATGTGAACATGCCACTGGCCTTCTCAAACTTGCTTATGGTGGTTGGCAAAATAGCCACCTTGCCATTTTGCTATGGTGTTGCTGCCATAACAACGTTGAGACTCAGTGCATATTGGATTCTATCTAAAGGAAGTCTTCTAATTATAATTGGTCAACCTCATCTACTGGGAAAAGGCTTGCTTGTAGTTGTGTTATTGTATACTTTTATATTCATAATGCTGTCTTGTGAGAATTTGGGCTTTTGTAAATTATGTTGTCATGGTTGCCAAGCCATCTTTGATACCTGTCTTTTGTCTGTTTCTATCATAGATAAAACACCAGAGTCATTTGGTTATGGGCTATCTGGTTATCCATATTCAAATTTTACTAACAATCTTTTCCAAACTTGTTGAGGAAGATGATTTATCTGACGTATACTAAAATGTGGTAATCTAGGTGCATATAATACATGAATGGGTATGGGCTGGTACTCCAATTGAGGGTGCTGCCTGGCTTCGAATTCAGAGATTGGCTGATACATGGCATCGAATCCTTTTAATACCTGTCACTGGAGGAGTCATTGTTGGAATGATGTGTGGTTTACTGGAAATACTGGACCAAATAAAGCAATCCACTGGCTCTCAAACACAAGGTTTTGATTTTCTTGCAGGAGTCTTTCCAACGATAAAGGCTATTCAGGCTGCAGTTACTTTAGGTACTGGCTGTTCATTGGGGCCTGAAGGTCCTAGTGTTGATATTGGGAAGTCATGTGCCAACGGATTCTCACTAATGATGGAACACAACAGAGAAAGGAAAATAGCACTTGTTGCAGCTGGTGCAGCAGCTGGAATTTCGTCAGGTAGCCAGCAATATTGTCAAAGTCACTTTTTAAAATGCATTTGATGTTTGTTCATGTTATAATTATTGAAATAAGGAGCTGATCCTATACAATAAGGAATATTGTTATAATTATAGAAATAAGAAGCTGATCCTATATAATGAGGAATATCTAGATTATATATATATATGTGTGTATATATGTATTACTAGGATCTTTTTTATTTATTCCCATATCATATCTTTGTTATAAGAGGATATCAAATTTCCTCTATTCATTGTACTGTTTCTTTTTGCTCAATACAAATAAAACATATTTGCTGTCTTAGAAACATACAGTTTCAGCTTAGTGTTATATCTTCCTTAGAGTTTAACAGTTCATTTCATATTCTGGTCATTTAAACCTGCTTGAATGTTTGTGATTTAATCAATGAAAAATTGCTAAAGAAGAAAATTATTTATTGGTTCACACCATATGCCTGCCAAGATGTACTCATTGTAGTTTTTCCTTTATTAATATATCCCAGCATACATGATGTGTTTTTTGTTTTTTCTACTCTTTCTTTTCATAAAAAAGAATGATGACTGCTATATCTTGACACTTGACAGTATCACCATAGCTGAAAATACCCTGTATAGCATATCTATTGCAGACGGAGACGTGACCACTACCTGAAAAATTCCCAGCCCTTCTGCCATTCTTCACAGGGCAGTATTTCCTATTTACTAATTAGGTCCCATAACACTTGTTGATCTTTTCCTTAAAAAATTGCTGTCAATAGGGGAGAACCAAACCACTTAAGTACTCCACTGAATATGTCATACTTTTCAATATGGGACTTTGGCATCCCATAATTCCTATGTCCTTATCATAGCACTGCCCTTGAGGACTGGCTCCCAATGGCTGCACTCTTTTGTTTCACTCAGCCTTTTGTTCTGACCCTCCATTGGCAGCCCTTTCTAACAACTAGTCTGAGATTTATCTTTTTTTTTGTATATAAAATAAACTTGTAAGGAAAAAGAGAATGTACAGTTGAGAAATTAAAAACATCACCCTTAAAGAAACAAAAGAAAAGTAACTGTACTGAGAGAAAACTAAATACATCAACAAATTGCCCCAATCCCTTTAAAGGATGACATAGAATCCTCTTGAAAATGACCACGGACTGAGTTTTGGGACTAAGGGAGAAGAATTTTTAGTTGTAGTTTTAGTTTCTTTCCATTTTTTTTTAATTCTAGCTTAACACCCTGCTCAATATTTAGTTACATTGCAAAAGGACAGGGTCAGGCAAGAAAAGAAACTTGGGGTTGCTTATTTGAGCTATTTTTTCTCCCCCCTCTCCTCCCTTGTTGTGCCCTAAGATAAGAGGAATCGTGATTGATCCTCCTGTTCTCTTTTCTGTCTTAAATTATTCTTTTATAAAAAAAACTGTGTTGTTGTAGTAGGCAGGTCCTAATAAGATGTTATCTCATAAGAAATGAATTGTTTTTGCTAATAAATCTGTAGCCATGTGGACATTTAATCTTGCTGTTATGTCACAGGAAATAAGTTGAACATACCTTAGTAAATTTTTAAAGAGCATTAAGTTTACACACTACTCTTTTGTAGCTTATAAATGATTTTTTTTAGAGCTTTGAATTAAATATAATAAACTGTTATGTACTGTGTTCGAATTTTAGTTTTCAATTTTCTTCTCTTCAGGCTTCAATGCACCAGTTGCTGGTTGTTTCTTTGCTATTGAAACTGTGTTGAGGCCTCTCCGTGCAGAGAACTCTCCCCCATTTACAACTGCCATGATTATATTGGCTTCTGTTATCTCATCAACTGTATCAAATGTTTTACAGGGGATCAAATCAGCTTTTACAATTCCCGAGTATGATTTGAAATCTGCTGCTGGTACTTTTCTTTAACCCTGCTTTGTATTAATACATACAGTGTTCGGTTTGTCATCATATGTGCCTTTTCAAATCTATTATCTCATATTATTGATTCTTTTGATGAGGTTAATGACATTTCTTGAGGATTTTGTTAAAAGTATTGCATATATGAATTATGAAAAATGCTTATGACTTCCTAAGAATTTCACATTTCTTAGTATCCAATGTATTTTTTATCTCAAAAAGTGATTTATGTAACAAAAGAACAAAGAGAGAGAGAGAAACAAAATAAAGTCCACCACTAAGGATCTAGATGACAAATAGGTACAACAAAAAACAACTTTTACAAAGTTCCTCAAAAGATAATTTAAACTATTTTAACACTCATGGCATCATCCATATTTGCCAGATGATTATCCACAAAGCAGGTTCTGAAATAAGTTAAATTTGTGCCATACTTGACCCATATGACATATATATCCTAACTCGAGGGGGAGTGTTAGAGAAATGTATCATTTAAATATAGTAACTAAAATTTGTGTGGTATTTTTGTATTCATTAAGGTTGAGTATGTGTCATAATTGAGAAACATTTTTCATTATATTGTCCTTTTCTCTCTCTCTCTCTCTTTCTCACTCTCTCTCATAAATAGAATGATTTATTATACTTTTTTTTTCCGTATCTTTTAAAATGTTTTATTCAAAAAAGCCTTGATCACATTGTATAGAACTCAAACTTTTTCGCCTATGCTCCAATGATCTGTTATAATATAGAAAGGCCTAGTAGGTAGTCACTGTACATAGGCTCTATTTTTTATCAGTATTAATCTCAACTATTTGTTTTTCAATGGAAGAGAACCTTACCATGACTCTTGAGTCTGATATTTGATCATCATGATGTTGCTTGCAGAGCTACCTTTATACCTGATATTGGGAATGCTTTGTGGTGTTATTAGTGTGGCCATGACTCGTTTGGTTGCTTGGTTCACCAAATTGTTTAAGATTATTCAGGATAAGTTTGGCATTCCTACTGTGGTCTGCCCTGCTTTAGGTGGCTTTGGAGCTGGGATTATTGCTCTTAAATATCCTGGAATATTGTATTGGGGTTTCACAAATGTGGAAGAAATTTTACGTACCGGAAAGAGTGCTTCAGCCCCTGGAATATGGCTTCTAACTCAATTGGTAGTTGCTAAGGTTATTGCAACAGCTCTTTGCAAGGGATCTGGACTAGTTGGTGGTCTTTATGCACCAAGTTTAATGATAGGTGCTGCAGCTGGTGCTGTATTTGGAGGCTTTTCTGCTGAAGTTATTAATTCAGCAATTCCCGGAAATGCTGCTGTTGCTCAGCCCCCAGCATATGCTCTGGTAAGACAACTTTACTGTAAGTATGTTTGGTTTGGGAAAGAAAGTGAAAAGAAAGAAAAGAGAGGTAAAGAAAAGGAATCAAAAGTAATATGATTTTTATATTGTTTGGTAAGGAAGAAAAGAAAAGTAAAATGTAGAATAAAGAACAATTATTTTAATGAATAAAAAGTTGATAAATAGTACTATAGTTTCATTATTTAAATATTAAAATATTTAGCCTGCAAATCTTATTATATGTAAGTGTTTTATTTATTAACTATTTTTTATTGTTATATGTTTTGAAAATAAATTCTGAAACTAAAACAATAATATTTTATTTTAATATTTTTAATTATATATTATTGCTGCAAAATACAAAGTTTTGAGAGGATTTCTTTTAATGGGTTTCTCTCAGTTCATTCTTTCCTTTTTGTGTGTTCTAGAGTGTGAAAAGAATGATTTTTTTGCTAGTTTTCGTTCTTTTCCCATTCTTTCTATTTTCTTTTGTGCTGAACACAGTTAAGTGTGTAGGTCATAGAAATGTTAATGCTGACAATAATACTGATTTGGCTGATGAAGATTCAGATAGTTACTAGTTTGTTTAACTTCTGCAGGTTGGAATGGCGGCTACATTAGCATCTGTTTGTTCTGTTCCTTTGACTTCAGTTCTACTTCTGTTTGAGCTGACAAAAGATTATAGGATACTGCTTCCACTCATGGTAACCCTTCAATGAAATTCTCTTTGCAAAATAAGAAAATTACAGTTTGTTGCATGTGTAGTTTTCTGCTGTTTTGCAAGTTTCTATGACTAAGAAAAATGAGTTAATCTCAGTTGTAAAAAAAAGTGTCTAGTGTAAATATCTTTCTTTTTGGCAGCTGAATTATTAAAGATGATTGGTATACTCTGACATAATTCCTGGGTCATATTGATGACTATCATTAATTCCATATATATATCTTATATTACATGATGGCAAGAGAAGTTGTTTCATTATGATGCCATGGCTTTGTTGTGTTTTGATATGAAGTTGAAACTCAATGTATATTAGCGTTTTTATCTATGCAATTAGAGAAGAATTGCATAATTTTCTGCTACCTCAAATTCATGCGCAGACATTTTTGCTCATGTAGGCAACTTTCTCTTTCTGATGAAACCTTCTCTGTTTTTCACATTAACAACCTTAACCCTACAACTCATAATGTCCCAGTTGCTTAATGAAATTAGTATTTTTCTTTTCAACTTTAATCCATGTTTGGTATCTCCACTTGATGGAATGAATGGGAGCATTGATTTAGTGATGCTGTTTTGAATATTTTGTCAAGTGGTAAATTATTCAAGTTTTTAATTCTAGGAAAATTGGCCCAAATAGCAGATATTTGTAATTAAAGTTAATACTTTTGTTTCAACTACTCTGCCATTGTAAATGCATGTAGTATTTTCTATCAGCCAGAACTTGTGGCTTTAACTTTTAACCTCAACCTTGTTTTATTCAGGTTTCCCATCTCCCTTAACTTTTACATTGGACATCTTTTTATTGTAGTGAAAATTACTAATTAATGTTCTCACATTTTTCATTGTGAATCTTGCCCTTAGGGAGCTGTTGGATTGGCAATATGGGTTCCCTCAGTGACAAACCAGGGGAAGGAGAGTGATACACCTGATACAAGTAGTTCATCAAGAGGATATTCTCCAGTTTCACATGCTGGAGATGATAATGAGGATAGCTGGAGACAAGCCAATGATGGGAATGATTTAGAGCTCCGTATTGTTGGGAATGGCGCCGATCATGAAGCAATTGATAAGGAACTGCTTCTCGAAAATCTTCAGGTTGAGAAAAGATTTTTCACATTTCCTTTTGATGATTGGCATTGTCCATCTTTCCCTGATAAATATGCAGCATGTTGACCTCTTGTCTTGTTTTTGATCTGTAAATCCTGTTGCCTTGACTCTATTATTATTGGTTATCAGGTTTCTCAGGCAATGTCAAAACAATATTTTAAGGTTTTGTCATCTGCAACCTTGAAAGATGCAATAAAATGCATGCATGACAGCCAGCAGAATTGTGTGCTGGTGGTTGATAAAGAAGATTTTCTAGAAGGAATATTGACATATGGTGACATAAGAAGGTGTCTGTCCCAGGAGTCTACTGACCCTTTGAAGGGTGATTTAGTGGTTCTGGATGTATGTAGAAAATGCCCCTGCTCTTTATATTTTCGAGACCCGTGTCTGTTTGCAAAATGTTTTCCAAACAGTTCTTTTTCCATGTTCTATAATTCATGGAAAAGAAAAACAATTGTTGGCAAGAACTGTTTTCTGAATACATTTTAGCAACAAACTGGACTAGAAAACTATCTTCAAGATTTTGGTCCAGCAAGAACAGAATTGTTACTATCACTTTTATCTTTTGGAGTTCTAACATTGCTTTGATGAATGGATTTAAATGCAATGTTAAGAAAATACATAACCGAAATTCATGTCTGGATCTTCATGCTATACTGCCAGGATAGAATTGTCACTAATTTGTTCTTGAAGATGTTATTTATTGTACTGTCTGTGCTCCATTGTTGCCAGTCTCTAAATATCTAATGATAATTCAAATTGGATATTTGACAGGCGAACACGTGCCTTGTTTCCTCGGTTTGTACTCGAGGGATGAGCTATCGTGGACGAGCACGAGGAATTTTGACCTGCTATCCAAATACTAGCTTGGCTATGGCCAAAGAGTTGATGGAGGCCAAGGGCATTAAGCAATTACCAGTAGTTAAACGTGGTGGAGATCAGAGTAGAGAAAGAAAGAGGAGAATTGTTGGTCTTCTTCATTATGATGCACTATGGCAATGTCTCAGGTTTTTCTTAGAATCTGATACTTGTTTATTATACTCTTACACAACACCAAATCTAGGTTTCCCTTTGCAGCTTATAAAATGCCTTTTAGCTATGCCCTTTGGATCTTTACTATTCTTTTTCCATTAGATAGTTTAATTAGTAGTTGAGCATATGGAAATGATGCTTAATCCCTTGTGACTTTCTAGTTTTTTGAATAAAAGCTGGTTTTTGAAGAAGGGTTTGTTGGAGGAAACTTCTCCACAAGCACTTTTAGATGAAAAAAACAAGAGCAAAAGAAATCAATTTGTTCATGAGTTAAAATTCATCCATGAAAAAGTTAAAATCAGATTTTTGAGAAGCTAATGTAACTTAGTCTCTATGCAGAAGTTAGTTAATTTTAGTTTAAGGAAAAATTCTCTGAAATACAGAGAAAGTTTATCCATCCAAATTCTATCCATATATTTAACTTTTTCTTTGGTCTTTGATACATTTGAAGAACTTAAGGAGTCATTTTTTTTTTACCTTTTTGATTCCTATTTTCTGGAGTTTATATGGGAAAAAATGAAAAAGGAAAATAAAAGTGTTGCTTCCAGTGTTTTTCCTACATGAACTTTTGAGAAATAAAAAATCCAAGTAAAAATTAAAAATATAAAACCAACCAACCAAAATTTCTGTCATACCCTATTCTTCAAGATTCTTTTTCCTCCTTTCTACCAAAAATGCAACTCACTCATTTAACTCATGAATTTCTCAAGTTGAGCCAAGTGCAAGGTTGTCTTTCATGTATCATTTGCTGGGAACAGACAGAAAATAAATAACATCATAATGAAGTCACAATTTTTTACATTTTCTCTGTCATGTATTATTTGTATGAAGCACACTCAACTGCTAGAGTAGTGTTATGTTACAACTTCTTGCCATTTGTCCCCTTTAGTTGGTGATTGAGTATGATAAACACTTCTCTCTAAAGTCTGAATTGCCTTCTAAGGACAAAATCTAAATGCAATTTGGAGTATCTTTTTGTGTTGATGTATGGATGTTTTATGTGCAGGAAAGAGATTAATCACAGGCAAAAAAATATGACAGATAACAGTTTGGCAGTGACAACAACGAATGGACATTGATTATGTGGTCAATCTTTTTGGTTGCCATCAAAAGTGAGACTATATATAATTGATGTATATTCCAGTGCCAAAAAAATGGTCATTTGATAAGGAAGAAAATATTTCCAACCACCACAAGTTAAGATCATCAGCAATTATAAATCATAGCTTCAGATTCTTTTGCATAATTTAGGACACTGCAGCATGTAAAGTAACTCTATAAGAAGCAAAGGGAAATAGAAAACACACTGAAAATTGTTCCTTTTGTAATTCTGATCTTCCCTACCAAATATAGGGGCAAATTATAAGCTAAGTATTTTCTTTAAAAAAATTGTTAAGCCGTTGCCTATGTTGTAGATGTTAGAAACAAACATTAAAAAACATAGTTGTTTGATTAAAAATGGCAACCACACTTATTTCTTACTGTATAACTTAAGTTTCAAACATTCTTTAGTTACTGTATAACTTAAGTTTCAAACATTCTTTAGTTGGTGACTTTTGCTTTCATTAACACCTTAGTACAGAACCAAATGAAATACAAAAAGTAAGAAAGTGAAAATAACAAACAAAATTGATAGAGTTGTTGGTAATTGTATACGAGTTAGGATTGTTCTAAAAATCAACACGCAAGTGTCTACTTATTTCTTATTTCATAACTTAAGTTTAGAACATTCCTAAGTTGGTGGTTTTTGCTTTCATTGACACCTTAGTACATAACCAAATGAAATACAAATGTATTGATTGAAGATAATAAACAAAATTGGAGTGTTTGGTAATTGTGCACATGAGTCACGATTGTTCAAAAACGCGTACAAAGGTGTCCGCTTAGTAGAATTAAGGTAATCACTTATTTTTTACTGCATCAATTTAACTTTAAATCATTCCTTAGTTGATGATTTTGCTTCTATTAACATCTTAGTATATAACCAAATGAAATGCAAATGTATTGAGAGGAGATAACAAACAAAATTGGTGGAGTTCTTGATGATTGTGCACATTACTCAGGATTGTTTAACAACTCATACTAAAGTATCCACATAATTGAATTGGGTAACCAATTGCTAACTAAATTATAGCATGATACTGATTTATAAGAGGGTATATATGAAGAATACCTTTAACATTCTTAATCAGTTTTTAATTGATTTTTCGAACATATTTTCCGCATAATTTGGAACATGATTATAACTCGCAAAGAACTCTAATAATTGTTGTTGCTACCATTTATTAAGTGTCTTCAAAGTATGTTTTGAGGCGATCGATATTTTAATCATATTTAATTTTTTTTTAAATATTATTATATTAATTTTGGAATTATACTAGTAACATTAAAGTGATAAATTGATATCATTCCACCTGTTATAAACAATATTTTAGCTATGATTTTGTTGTGTTCTTTGTTTCTTTAGAAATTTTTATTTTAAATTATTAAAACATCTTTTTATTTATTATGTAACTTAAATATATATGTTATTGTTATTTAGTACTCTATTTTAATATCGATATAATTATAATTTATTTAAAATTTAATATTATACAAAATTATGTTAAATATTTCATAATATTATGTTTCTTCTATAATGTTTTATTTTTAAAAAAAAAATTAATGAGTGTTTAAAACAATGCGTTAACAGATATAAAAATGAGTATATCTACTATCTAACAATAAAAGGGTTAAATATAAATTTCATATCCAATCCCAAAAAAAAATAAACATAAATTTCATATATAATATAAAAAATGAAATAATTATAATTTTTTACTTAAAAAACAAAAGCGAGTATAATGAACCAAATTCAGCTTTATAAACATAATTAATTGTTGTATTTTAGAAAGAGAGTATTCCCTTTCACTCTGTATTTGATTCCAATGAAAATAGAAAAAGATAAAATTAATTGTAATTTTGATTCCATATTTTGTATAAAATTAATACGTATGATATCCACATGAAAGTAGTTATGTAATACTGTTACTAAATGTAATTTAATAGTTTTTAAAACAAAAAATTAAATAAAGTTATAAAGAATTTAAATATTAAAGAACCATTATTACATAAAAATATATAGAAATTAAATTATGGATTATTAAAAAAAATAAGATTCAAAAATGTAAATTTTGTAAAATATGAGAAACAAAATTACAATAAAAGGGTAGCTTTATTATTATTTTGGGTGAGTTTCCAATAAAGAAATAAAGACCAACCATCTAAATTTAAATGAAAAAAAAAACATATTTCTTTCTAATATTCCAAACTCCACTACAGGTCTTTTTGATCCAAATAGGTCTTCCGTTACAACATATGTCTTCCGTCACTCCAGACTCTCAGATCAAATTTTATCAAACTGAAATATGCTTCCCAAGAGGGATTGTACCTTCAATACTTTAAAATAAATAAATTTTACAAAATTTAAAATATATTAAATTTAAATTTTGTAGAATTTATTTATTTTAAAGTCATAAAATGCACTGAGGTGCAATCCTCCAGAAAAACAAACTTCAGTTTGTAAAACACATTTGTAAAGATTCAGCAATTCAAAGACCACCAGAGCATAAACTTCGTAACAATAAAATTGGATCCGAGAAATGTAAGAAACAAACGCAGTGATCCAAGGCTTCTGGTAGATGTGGAAGATTGAAGAAAGAAAAAAAGAGAAAAGAGTTGATAAGGGAAAAAGGGTATACCTATTTGATCAACCATTTCTGCTCTGACTAAGAAAGATGAGAGAGTGAAGAGAGGGAAGAAAAAGAAGTTGAGATGGGTTTGAAAGAAGAGGGAAGAGGATTTAATATAGAAGATGGTAAATGCAATAAATGGGGTTGTTCAAATACTAATCATGCATAAATGCACCCAACACTGTACTTTCTTGCAGGCCATTTCAAATACCATCAGTGTATATCAAAACTTTACTTAGAATTGCTTCCCATGTGAACTGGATATTGCAGATGATAAAGTCAAATCAGTTATTACTGTATTTGTTCATCATTTATATATATATATATATATATATTTAAAAAAATTATCCTTAACATGTATATCTATGATAAACTTTAAGTTTTGATGCATAGGAAAGTTGAATTTTTTCTTATAAACAATGGAATGGAAGGAAATCCTAAGTATGGTATTAATAATTGGGAGTTTGTGGTTATGGTTGGTTTATAGGAACATGCAAAGGTTGGTGAAATGAAGTTTCATCACATTGCCAATACTTCATCCATCAATTCTTGTCATTTATTTTTATTTATCAGCTTACTTAGTTGTTTCTTCTATTATCACAATATGCTTCTTTTTGTCTTATGTTCAAAAACACAAATGTAGGTGTCTACATAATTAAACCAAGATAATCACTATTTACTTACTAATTGTTAGAAACTTTTAATAAAAAATAAAGTTATTGGTAATTATGAATCCTTAACGACATCAACTTTATGTTGGACTTAGAACATAACATTGAGTCATTTTCAAAGTTTTAGATCAAATTGGACATTTTAAAATAGAAGTCTCACGTTGAATTTTATAAATGGAAGAAAAATCTTGTTTCATTACACCAAATATCAGATGATCTAAGAAGAATATTTGTGAAATTCATATAGGTGAAGTGAGACTTAATTTTAAGGAGAAAAGTTTTGTTAAATGAATTGAATTTATTTTCCTATTCTCTTAGATAATTCACAATTCTAATTTAAATAAAATGGATTAATTTTAATTAAGGACCAAACTAGAAATTTCAACATTATTTTCTATAGAAGCAACAATTCAATAGGTAATGATTCAGTAGTGAAAGTAGATTTAGTATATTTAAATAAGAAATAATTTTTCCGATTAAAAAATTGGAAAGAATAAATGAAAAATAGTTTGGTAAAATTAAAACTTATTTAATGAATAAGAAGAATTTAAAACAATGTTGAGAAATTTCAACAGAAACTCCAAAAAAGAATCATGAACAAATGCAGTAATAACTGATTTGACTTTATCTTCTGCAGATTGAAGTTCACATGGGAAGCAATTCTATGTAAAGTTTTTATATACATTATATATATAAAAAGAATCATGAAAAAATGCAGTAATAACTTCACATGAGAAGCAATTGTAAGTAAAGTTTTTAAATACATTAATTAAGTTTTTAAATACATTAATTAAGTTTTTAAATACATTAATTAACCCACAGAGACAGTGAAAGAATTGATGGGAGTAGTAAATAAATGGTAGAAGTTGAGTATTTGAAATGGCCTCACCATTTATGCATGCATTATTACTGCAAGGTAGAGAGCAGGTGAAAGGTAGAGATACTTTACTTTCTTTGTTCAATCTTCCACATCTCACTTTTTTTTAATTTCTCTTCTGCTATATATGTATAAGTAAAGTATATATATTTTCTTCATTTCTATGGGAAATTGCCCTTTTCAGTTTTGAAGTGGGGATGATTGGTTCGTAACTTTTTTTGAATTTAAAATTTGACTTGTCATTTTTTAGTGGAAGTATGGAGTTTTGATTGGAAATGTCTTTCTTGATTGTACAATTAAACTTTCTTCCAAAGCCTAATCAGTGATTTTCTACTTGGTATACCATTCAAGATTGAGGAAGAAGAACAAGACTTGGAGCAGCAATTGAAGAAACTGAGGGAGTTAAAATCAAGCCGCTTTAAAGAATTGGAGAGGTTAATTTTGAACTGAAGTAAATGCTCAATGATGATTATTCAATATTTTATTCCATGCTCGAGCTACTAACTATTAAGTAATTTACCAAAGAACATAGAGCCCCTAAGCGGAAGAAAGCATATGAAAAGTTAAACTCAAATAATGCAGAAAAGCCATACTAACATGTCGAGAATTTTGACGATCAAAAGACAATGCACAAAAGTATTCCGGAGCAGAAATAAATCCCCCTTAAACAGTCAGTATCATAAATAATAAATGAGCATTTGCATAAGAATATAAAAAATTAGATTCAGTATAGACTTTGTAAAAGCTTGTGATGTCACAGTTTATTGATAGGACAGTAACTTATATGCACAATTTTTGGTAAAGAATTTTCTTAGGTTTTACTTTGACATCATCCTCCCACCATTAATTATAATACAATATGTGATTGCAAGAATATAAAACTCCAAAACAGATATCACAGATTGCATATTATATATTGAGAAAAAAGTGATGGATATTTCTGACCTGAGGATTCCAGTTCCACAACCTACATCCATAACAACAGTTACACAACAAATAACCTAAATTTGAAGGCAACAAATGCAAAGCACATCTAATACCTTATCGCACATCTCTCGATGGATACCTAATGAACTTCATTAACCTTCTTCATATGCTTTGCAATGTCATTCTTAATACTCTGCCTCTTCACTCCGCAGAGGCTATTATACCACAAAACATGACACAAAACATAACTGTTAGATAAAATACCTTATGCATTTTTCTCTGAATGGGCCTTGCTATCCTTCACAATCGTCGCATGCTTCTTCTTCTGCTTCTTCGCTATCTTCTTCTTCTTCTTCTTCTTCTTCTTCTGCTTCTTCGTTATCTTCTTCTTCTTCTTCTTCTTCTTCTTCTGCTTCTTCGTTATCTTCTTCTTCTGCTTCTTCGCTATCTTCTTCTTCTTCTTCTATCGATGAATGCGAAGAGTCAAAAAAACGCTTAAACCCTTCCAAAATCCCTAAAATGAATGAACTTTGCGTTTATATATATTCTGCTAGCCTTCAACAAACATTTTTAAAATAAATATTTATTTAAAAAATAGATAGAAATTATTTATTTAAATAAGTGAAAGAAAAGAAACTGTTTAGGTATAGAGTGAGCAAATTAAATTAACACGTAAATACAGATATTTTTTTTATTTTATTAAAAAAATACTTAAAAAAAAGTAAGTAGAAAGAGACTCATTGATAGTGTTTTTTTTATCTTTAACAATAAAAAAATGTGTTATAGTATTTAGATTTCTGATTTCTAAAACATTAGTCTTCTAAAATCACGTGAATTTCCATTAATATGATTTCATTTATTTTCATTATTTTTATGTCTCTTTTAAATATAAACAATTATCTACTACTTTTTCTCTTAACATTTACTGGTTTAAACTTTAAACTAGATATTATAATACAAGAATAACTAAAATGTTTTTTTTAATATATAAAATAATTATAGTATGAAAATAATTGTAATGTCTCACTTTTTTTTTATATGAAATTATTGTTAGTTTTTTTATATATATATTTAAAACGTTTTGAATATTATTAGTCTTCTTTTTTTTATAAAATGACTAAATATCAAATTTTGAAAAATATATTTAAACATTTTGAATATTATTAATCTATTTGTTTTTAATAGAAAAATGATATACTAACCTCCTCCAATATACAACTTCATTTTTCGATCTAATGAAAAAAATACTATTTTTTATATTAATTAAATGATATACATTCAAGCAACATGTTGTTGTGAATATATTCTTTAAAATGAATAAATATCAAATTTCATTTGTTTGTAAAAAAAATATAACACCACTTTCCATTTAAAGATTGATATGGAATGAAGAACTAAATAAAAAAGAACAATTTTTCTTGTTGTTTCACCTTTTTTTGTTGTTGTTAACAATTAATTGGATTCTTTTAGATTGAATTTGGTTTAAAACCTTAAAATCAACTTTTTATATATATATATATATATATATATATATATATATATATACACTTATTGTGAAAAATAATTGTAGTTAGTATTTTAATTAACTTTAATAATGACAAAATTCATTTTAAATCATTGTTATCAAACATAAACAAATATTAAAAAATAATTGAAGCAAACATGGTGGGAGATAATTAATCCTTCTTCCAACACGTGATGCTATTTCTTAATATACTCTTGAATATTCTTTTATTTTTAATTGAAATTCATAATATTTTATAAAACACGAGGTCCACTATATATTAAATAATTGCCTCCTTTAATTATCTGTTTAACCAAATTTATGTCTAATTTATGATGTTTAAATTTTTTTTAATGAAAAAGTATTATAAATGATTCCAACTACGTATTCTTAACTACGAAAATAATTAAAATAAATTGTTTTATATGTAAATTTAGTTCAATTTAAGATTTCATTCCTTCATTATATCAGTATTGATATATCACAGATTTACTTATATATGATATAAAAATTATTTACATTAAAAATCATGTTTGACTTGATAGTTTAAATAAAAAAACTCATGAAAGTTTCACAATTTATTTTAATTATTAACTTTATATCGAAAACACACTTACAGTGATGTTTTTCATCTTTATAATTTTAGAAAACTAAAATTTACAAAAAAAAAATTGACGTAAATTAGCAATTTCATTCAAAACTTATATCAGAAAGTGCATGAGAAATATATTAAACATGCAATTATTAGTTTTATTTTAAATTTAAAACAAGTAGAAAAGTCAATAATAAAACCGAAGACTTTTTTAATCACAAGATTATTTTAAGTGAATGTTGATAATCAAAGAACCCTACCTAATTAGGTGGTAGATTATTTTAACATTATATCAGTTGAATGAACTTCTTTCTAAACTCTTTTAAATAAATAAGATTAAATTTTCCATAAACAAAAAAAATTAAAACTTATAATTTTTTTATAAATTAAAATATGCAATAAAAAAATAATTTAATAAAGAGGAAGATTGGTCTTTGAGGGAAGAAAAGCTATCTTATGACAACCAATGTTTTTATAGACAACTATTTCATAACGTGATTTTAACAATAAAATATTAAATTAGTTTAAAAACAAATTCATAAAAATATTATTTAAAATTTAAATAAGCTGTATAATAATCTAAGAAAACCGAAAGTATGTTTTAACACCCACGTTCAAATTTCTTTTTGTGCACGTGTTCCGCTTGGTGTGCATAAAATAAAGAAATAAATTATTTTGTCGGTGTCAAGGAATCTATCACAGAAAAGGACACACAAAAACTTAAATCATATATTATTATACCTTTTCAATTTTATATTGTTATTTTTTTAATAAGATTAAATATGTTTTTTTATAATCTTATATTATTCAGATATTTGTTCAAATCTTATATGTTATCCTAGTGTTCTTACAATCTTAAATATTGTCTATCAAATTGTTTATGTTTTTTTCTTCAAAATTCTGATTGTTATTTCAAGTTAGATGAAATTAATGTAAGTGATCCAGTTCAGAATTTAAAATAACATTATTTTTGGACCAGTTGGCACTGGACGACCGAAAGATTTACATTAAATGACTTAATTAAATAAAGAACGTGGTTATACGTGGAACGAGTAGTTATAACCTTCGTGAAACGAGTCAAACATGTTCTCTGAAACACTTCCTGGATTTCAGGAAATCACCAAACACAACCCAGAGACTACTAAGCATGTCTTTAGCCATCAGTTGTTGGCCCCACATGGCCAAGGCCGAAGTCAACCTACTAAAGGGACTTCTGAAAGGAACGTTTTTCATATGATCAAAGAATTTTCACTGAGCACCATCACTGACTTGACCGTCGGAGTACAAGGTACTCCACCTACTCCACCGACTGACCGAAGCACGCGAAGAAAACGCAAAGAAGAAAAGAGACTTGAAGAGAATAGGTACAACTTTTTATTATTATTATTATGAAAGTAGCATCTTAACTGTTCTCAGAATTAATTCTATGCACATGGAGACATAACATGCACAGTCCTTTTTACTGAGAGACAGGTAGGCCTTCGGTTTTCGCTGAGTGGAGGTTTTGTTACTCAAGAAAACTCCCATTTTAACATTTGGTATATCGCGTAATATAAAAATAATTGAAATATTTATTTATTTTTTATATAAAATTGATTAATACTACACCACACAAAAAAAAAAATCGTATTATAATACAATGAAAAGATATTTAACTATTTTTTAATGTTATTAGTCTAGTTTGTTTTTTAAAAATGAATAAATATCAAATTTCATTTGTTTATACAAAAAAAAAATATATAAGACCACTTCCCATTTAAACATTGACATACAAGGAAGGGCTTGAGACAGTGAAGGATAAAAAAAATGGAAGAAGAAAGAATAGTGATGTTTCCATCAGCAGGCATAGGCCACATTGTTGCCATGGTTGAGCTTGCCAAGCTCATCAAAACGCACCGTTTCTCCATCACCATCCTCCTCACCACCGGCCTCCTCGACCACCCCTCCATCGACGCCTACATCCGCCGCATCACCGCCCTCCACCCCTCCATCTCCTTCCTTCGCCTCCCCCGCACCACCCCCGCCACCTTTACAACCGCCGTCAGCTTCGCCGCCAAAGGCCTCAGCTTCAACAAAAGAAACGCCCCCCACGTAGCCGCCACCCTCACCCAAATCTCCAAAACCGCCACCATCAAAGCCTTTGTGATCGACCTCTTCTGCGCCACCACCATGGATTCAGCCTCTTCAATGGGTATCCCAGTGTACTTCTTCTTCACTTCCGGCGCCGCCGTTCTCGCTCTATACTCCTACTTTCCGAAACTCCACCAAGAGAGCAGCGTGTCGTTTAAGGATATGGTCGGGGTGGAACTGCGCGTGCCGGGCAAGGCGCCGCTGAAGGCGGTGGACTTGCCGGAACCCATTTTGGACAGGTACGACCCTGCGTACTGGGACATGCTGGACTTTTGCACGCGCCTGGCGACGGCGCGTGGGATTATAGTTAACTCGTTTGAAGAGCTTGAGCCTACGGCGGTTAACGCAGTCGCGCAGGGCGCGTGCTTTCCAGATCCGACACGTGCGCCTCGTATTCACTATATCGGTCCTCTCCTCGCGGAGCCGCAACAATCAGGTTCTTGCAATAATTCAAAGTTTCATATTAAGTCACAGCTATCAAAATCAACAATAAAATAATAATCAAATAATTCATATTTAAATATTCAAAATTTATATTAAAAGTGTATCAATAATATTAAACAAATAATTTTAAGTCTAACATAATTTTTTTTTAAAATTTATATAAGATGAGTTATATATATATATATATTAATTGCTTCATTATAATATAATCATATATTATTCTGATTATTTAGAGTAGTCGATGTTAAAAGTAGTCTATATATATTTTCTTATTTTAATTTTTTTAATCTATTTGTACGTATTTTAAAGATAAGACTTTGACAAAGTTTTTAATTTTAAAATAAATAATATTTCACATTGACTATGTTATCTCTCAGATTTTAAGTTAAAATTGACGTCATCTGTAGGTTAAGGGTTGATTCTAGTAAATTTTGGATCTCTAATATATTAATATTGATAAATACTAAATAAATGTAAAATAAAATTTTAAATTAATTCAAGTGTTATAAATTTTCTTTCATCAGTGAATAAATTAAAAATATTGAAGATGCCAGGGTTGATTATTGTTATTTAATTCGCTCTTTTATAAATATATAGAAAAGATTATTAATAATTTACAAAACTTAACGTTGTGATATTATAAATTTTTGTTATACACCTCGGGTGATAAAATATATTGTAATTTTATTTCAAAGTGTAACAACGTTGAAAACACATTATTTCTTAAACATATATTAATGATCCAATTATTTTAATAATTAAAAGATAAATTTGTTGACCAAATCACCAAAATAGAATACTTTAATCATTCCATAGGAAAGTTCTGTTTGTCCTTTTGCTGACTTTTCGAAAGAGTGTGGCAAATTTTTAACGATAAAAAGATATTTTCATATTATTTTTGTCATGTTCTAAGTAATGTCATATTATTTTCAATAAATAAATTAATATTTTACTCTAATGGGTTAGTTTAAAAAAACTCTTAAATAGATTTCATTACTTAAATGACTACACAACATAAAATTATTTATTATCCGTTTGATTTTTAAAAGAAATAACATAAAAGTAAACACAAAACATTTTAATTCATTAAATTAGATGACAGCTTTTTATCTTATTTATAATAAAAAAATTCAAAAATTATTCTTCTTAATCTATGTGGCATAAATGCAGTATAAAAATAGAAAATTATTGCAAAATAGAGGTTCAAATTTCAATCTGTGAAACTAAAATCAATCACAGCTAATATTATTTAACAAAAAATCATTTTTTTTTTCTTTTGTTTGATTATATACTCATACACTCTTCCACATTGGTTTTTTTTTTTTTTCATTAATTCCCTTTTATTTTATGATCATTTCTTGTTTCTATTTTGGTTGTTACTACTTTATTAGGTGTTCTCATCATCCAATTGAACCCATTTTATTGTTGCCGAAACAATTCAATTTAGGTTATTATTATTTTTTTTAAAATAACTCAATTCATGCCTATTGAGAAATTATTATATCTAAATATTTCTTAAACACATTTTTATCACGTTATTTTATTTTAATAGGTTAACATTTAACATTTATATTAATTTTATATATTTTAAAATTAATTTTTTTAAAAAGATAAGCTCACTCAGTGAAAGATTGCTAAAGTTTAATGTGATCTGTGTAAATGGTATTATAGAATTTCCATCTCATTTGTTTAATTATTCTATTAAAACAAATTAAAATTATATATATATATATATATTTAAATAACTATATATTCTATTAAAATTAAAATTACTTAATCTCTAGTTGTGGATTTGAGATCTCCAAAAATGAAACTATATATCATAGATGATTTAATAATATAGATGTCAATAAATTATTTAATACTAAAAATAGAGATTTATAAGATGAGATTTTGAACTTTCTTATATGTGTTATGAAATGTATCTCTTGAAAATGTGTGATCTCTATGTTTGGTGTCTTCTTCAGATGGAGCAGAGCGAGGAACAGAGAGCAAAGAATGTCTGAGATGGCTAGATGAGCAACCAAGTAGAAGCGTGGTGTATCTGTGTTTCGGAAGCAGAGGATCGTTCTCGGTGTCACAGTTGGGAGAGATAGCGAAAGGGTTAGAGAGAAGTGGAAAGAGGTTCTTGTGGGTTGTGAAGAAGCCATTGGAAGAAGATGGAGCAAAACAGGGTGAGGAGTTAGCAAAGCCAGGGGATGAATTCGACTTGCCTTCACTGTTGCCAAATGGGTTCCTGGAGAGGACCAAGGATCGAGGCATGGTGGTCAAAGCCTGGGCCCCGCAGGTGGAGGTGCTGAGTCGTGACTCGGTGGGTGGGTTTGTGAGTCACTGCGGGTGGAACTCGGTGCTGGAAGGGGTGGTGGCGGGGGTGCCAATGGTGGCATGGCCGCTGTATGCAGAGCAGCACGTGAACAGGGAGGTGATGGTGGGGGAGATGAAGGTGGCGGTGGCGGTGAAAGAGAGGGAGGAAGATGGGTTGGTGAGTGGTGAGGAAGTGGAGAAGAGAGTGATAGAGGTTATGGAGAATAAGAAGATCAGAGAGAGAAGTTTGAAGCTCAAACACATGGCTATGGCTGCTGTTTCAGACTCTGGATCCTCAACAACATCACTTGCCAACTTGCTTCATTCATGGAGATTATAATACTCTTTAGTTTTAGGGTATAAGATTTAAAAAAATAAAAATAATATATATATATATATATATATATATAAATAGTAAATTTCTAATTAAAATAATAGTATTAGACGTTGAAATATGGTTATATGGAAAAAAAAGTTAAAGTTGTGAAATGTAGGGATATCGTGTGGGAGCGTGATAATTTCAATAAAAGATTATGAGAAATTAAAGTAATAAGGAAAATGAGAATGATACCAGAAATTTTTAGGTCGAAAACCACTTTAAATAGAGGTAAACAACCACTGGCTTCCACTATAATGGTATTAGGAGTACAATGAAAAAGAGAGAAAACAAGTGTATGTTGTTGTTTGTTGTGTGTTACATTCCATTATTTGAAGGAAGCCACTATGTATAGTTATTCTAGGAGACAACAATAATAAAAACAATTAATTCAAAATAGTAAGTAACCTCCCAATTGATAACAATTAATTGTAAACGGTAAGTAACTTCTCAATCATTACAATCAATTGTGAACGTTAAGTAACCTTCCAATTATATCAAGAAAACACGGTAAAGGTGAGTCATACCCACATGAAAATATTATTACCTTTACATATAAACCTTATAACTTTATGTTTGTAATTGATATAGTATTGTGAAATCTTAAGAAGAAAAATAATAGATAAAAATATTAAATTATTTAGTTGAACTACTATTTCCTAAAATGAAAATTGTGGTTAATTTTTAACATGTTTTATCAACTAATTCATTTGTTATAAACGCATATTAATTTTCTCAACATATATTCTAAAAAGTTTCAGTTGGAGAGTTTGAGAAATTATTATTTGATATTCTCATTTTTCTTTCCTTTCCTTTTCATAACTCTATTTAATAATAAAATATTGTATTTAACTAATAAGAATAAATATTAACAGAATTTTAAAGTAAAATAGTAACATTTTTAATTGTCCTAAGTAAAGAGTTTATTGGTATTTTTTATATTTATTAATTTTTTATTTCTATTTAATGTAAAGTTCAAATTCATATTTTAACCATATTTTTTTAAGTGTGAATATTTTTACATTGTTACATTCCTCTCAAACATACATATTTCTTAATAATGAGTAGTACTTAAGTTATAGTTTATTGTCATTAATAACGAGACATATATTTTAAACTTTTTTTCTCTAATCTCGAAGACTTGTCTATAATACAATAAAATTCTTGTAATGAAAACAAACATATCAAATAATTAATATAACTTTTTCAAAATACACTTGAGGTAAAAAGGATACATTGTAGTTAAAATGTAAGTAAAATAATAGACATTTTTTTAATTTTCGTTAAATTTTAAAATTAAAAATTTAAGTTTTTGTGACAAAAATACCATTTTCTTATATCATTAATTAAATGATGTACTCAAACTGTGAATATATTCTTTAAAATGAATAAATATCAAATTTCATTCGTTTATAAAAATAATATAATATCACTTTCCATTTAAAGATTGATATGGAATCAAGAACTTAATAAAAGAGAACAATTTTTCTTGTTGTTTCAATTTTTTTTTCTCAACAATTAATTGTATTCTTTTAGATTGATTTTGTTTTTAAATCTTAAAATCAACTTTTTAGAATATATATATATATTTATTGTGAAAAGTAATTGTAGTTAGAACCGTTATTATATGGAGTCGTAAAAACGTATTTTGTACTAGTGTCTTCCAACTCAAAAATTCGAAAAGATATATAGATAGATCAATTTGAAGAATGAACGAGTTTAACTTAAACCCGTTTGCATTTGATTTTTAGCTATGTTCGTGGTTGAACATACTTCGTTCTTGATTGAACTTGCACTATTTTACTTTGCTCTTAGTTGAGAGTTTTTAATTTTTAATTAAACTTGTATTATTTTACTTTAGTCTTGGTTGAACATGTTGTCGAACTCTTAATTGAGCGTATTTAGTTCTTGATTGAATTTGTATTATTTTTTCATCACTAACCAATGTTATAAACAAGTACTTCTTAACGTTGTTTTAATAATAAAATATTAAATTTGATAAAAAAAAATCATACAAAGATTATTTAAAATTTAAATAAACTATATAATAAAAAATATGTTTTAACATCCACGTTCAAATTTCTTTGTGTGCATGTGTTCCGCTTGCTTGGCGTGCATAAAATAAAGAAAAAAAAATTCTGACTGTATCAAGGAATCTATCAGATGAGAAAGACAGACACACAAAGGCTTATTTAATCATATATTTTTTATTACACTTTTTTCAATTTCATATTGATATTTTTGAAGATGAGGAAATATATTTTTCTATATACATTATAACATTAAATTAATTTTTGTTATTGGTTTAAATTTTAAACTAGATATTATAGTACGAAAATAATTTAAATATGTTCTTTTATATATAAAATAATTGTAGTATGAAAAAATTGTAATGTGTAACTCTGTATATAAAATTATTTTTAGTTTTTTTTTTCAAAATTTATTGTTGTTTCGATTGTTAATGTTTATTATAATTACTTTTCACTCATTTCAATCATTTTATTGAATAGTCTATTATTTTTATATGAAAAATATATATTAAACATTTTGAATATTATTAGTCTTTTTTTTAAATGAATAAATATCAAATTTCAAAAAATATATTTAAAATTTTCTAATATTATTAGTCTAATTGTTTTAAAAAGAAAAATGATATACTCACCTGCTAAGTATACAACTCCATTTTTGGATTTAAAATTTAAATTTTTGCATGAAGTGAAAAAAATACTATTTCTTTATATAATTAAAATAATAATTATCAAAATTCATTTATTTATAAAAAAAAATATAACACCACTTTTCATTTAAAAATTGATATGGAATGAAGAGAACTTAATAAAAGAGAACAAATTTTCTTGTTGTTTCAATTTGTTTTAACAATTAATTGGATTCTTTTATATTGAATTTGGTTTTAAACCTTAAAATCAAATATATATATATATATATATATATATTGTAGTTAGTATTTTAATTAACTTTAATAATGACAAAATTCATTTTAAATCTTGTAATAAAAAATAAAAAAAATATTCAAAAATAATTGAAACAAACATGGTGGGAGATAATTAATTATTTTTCCAACACGTGATACTATTTCTTAATATAGTCTTAAATATTTTTTTATTTTTAATTGAAATTCGTAATATTTTATGAAACACGAGGTCAACTATATATTAAATAATTGCCTCTTTAATTCTCTGTTTAACCCAATTTTTATGTCTAATTTATGATGTTTAAATACATATTCACTCAATGTAAGTGGCTGTCCCATGCAAATGCTTTTTAATGAAAAAGTATTATAAATAATTGTTAACTATACATTCTACACTTATAGTACGAAAATAATTAAAATAAATTATTTTATATACTTGGTTTAATTAATTAAGGTTTCATTCCATCATATATTGATATAGTACAGATTTACTTATCTATGATATACAAATTATTTAAATTAAAAATGATGTTTGACTTGATAGTTTAAATAAATAAAAACTCATGAAAGTTTTACAATTTATTTTAATTATTAAATTCATATCGAAAACACACTTACAGTGATGTTTTTCATCTTTACAATTTTAGAAAACTAAAATTTATAAAAAAAATGACGTAAATTAGCAATTTCATTCAAAACTTATATCACAAAATTGCATGAGAAATATAGTAAACATGCAATTATGAATTTTATTTTAAATTTAAAACAAGTGGAAAAGTCAATAATAAAACCGAAGAGTTTTTTAATCACAATATTATTTTAAGTGAATGTTGATAATCAAAGAACCCTACTTAGATTATTTTAACATTATATCCAGTTGAATGAACTTCTTTCTAAACTCTTCTAAATAAATAAGATTATTTTGCATAAACAAAATTTTAAAAAACCTATAATTTTTTTATAAATTAACATATGCAAAAAAAAAAATTAAATTCTCCAAACTTAATTATGGAAAATTTTGTGCAATCATTTCCATTGAATTTATTTTGGAAGATAAAATTTGGTCAAAAACAGTAAAAACAGGAAGATTGGTATTTTGAGGGAAGAAAAGCTATCTTATGACAACCAATGTTTTTATAAACAACTATTTCATAACGTGATTTTAACAATAAAATATTAAATTAGTTTAAAAACAAATTCAAATATTATTTAAAATTTAAATAAACTGTATAATAATCTAAGAAAACTGAAAGTATGTTTTAACACCCACGTTCAAATTTCTTTGAGTGCATGTGTTCCGCTTGGTGTGCATAAAATAAAGAAAAAAAAAGATTATTTGACAGTGTCACGATATATTTTTATTGTAACGTTTTCCATTTCATATTAATACATTTTTTAATAAAATTAAATATGTTTTTTTTTTATAGTGCTTGTCACGACTTCAAATCTTATATTATTTAGATATCTGTACAAATTTATATTTATTCTTCTTACAATTTATTTATTCGAGAACGAATATGTTATATCAAATTATTTTTATTTTCTCTTCAATTTCGGTTGTTCTATTTGGATGTTGGAGAGGGGAGTATATGCAAAGATACTCCGACATTTATATGTTATTTGTAATGTTCTTACAATTTATTCGAGAACGAATATGTCATATTAACTTATTTTTATAAATCCCGGTTGTTCTACTTGGATGTTTGAGAGGGTGGAGTATCTGATATCTACAAAGATATTCTGACGCTCAAGTTAGATGAAGTCAATGTAGGTGATCTAGTTCAAGATTTAGAATAACATTACCTTTCATCATGAAGGTCTGTTTTAGTGGATCTTATATTATCAGAATAATTAAGACAAATCCAATGAAGGTAGTCACACCTTATAACTCCTAATGGAGATTAATGTTATTAACTTAAAGACATTTTGTTGTTGAGAAACACTGAATAATTTAATTGAACCGACTTAGTTATTGAAACGTGAAGAACGAGGGTTTTTGATCATGATGGGATTTTTTTTTTGTTTTTACCAAAATGTAGTCTGTTTTAAAAAAATTACAAATTTAGGCAAGTCGTGCCAATTTGACACGACTTCATATGTACAAATCGTCCCAATTTGACATGACTCTGTCATGTCATACTAAAGTCGTGCCAACTTGGTACGACTTGTGGCACGTTATAACAATTTTCTTCATTTTTTAATTAATCAAATAATCAAGTTATTGTATTACATTACCGTCAAACATGATCCATACATGATTATCCAATTTTTTGTTCCTTAAAACTAACACTCTTAGAAAA
>Ga0123342_1000921_pt1 | contig 48985 bp, 23 predicted proteins | sample Turbeawhitnodule_FD_89960 | JGI IMG/M metagenome (GOLD analysis project Ga0123342, IMG submission 89960) | Root nodule microbial communities of legume samples collected from Mexico - Turtle bean Mexico white nodule | ecosystem: Host-associated > Plants > Roots > Nodule | place: Mexico: Nepantla...
TAAAGTTGATATCACTTTCACACCCTGCTTGTATTGCAACCGCAGTATGAAACTGAAGGACGACACACCCTGTATGCTACACTACACAGCAGCAACACAAACCCTGCAATCCAAGAAGACCTCCATTTCCCTGCGCCACTTGCGATTGCATAGGAAACAGTGTGCATCAACAACTACCTCACAGCATCCAAATACAGTTCTGATGTTTCACTGGCATAGGAAGAGTTCCCCACTTTTCCATAGTTCGTACCAGTACTTTAACAGGATTTCTTTAACACATTCACTGATGCAGATATTTTACGAAACTCTTTTAAACTAAACTACTCTATTTCCCTTTGCCTATTCTCCATTTAAAAAGATTTCTCTGATTTTCTTCTCGCTCGATAAACAAATATTCAATAAACCCTATCCAGCAGACATCTCATGAGCAAATAATATACCACGAACAAATTGAAATCAAACTAGTACAGTCACACTCAGCATACATCGGAATTTTCATATTTTCTAAAGAGAGAAGTGGACCTTGGAGGAAGGAGGAGGAGTTGGAATGGGTTCAGAAGGAGCTGCCGGAGAAGCAGAAGCAGAGGAGAGACCATAGAGAGAGGACAGGGATGAGTCGCGACGCGCCGAAGAAGCTCTGATAGCTTTTGCAGCAAGCGAAGACGAAGACGAAGACGACGAAGACGCTAAACCTTCAACGACGTCGTTTGGCGGCGGAAAGGGGTTAGGGTTTCGAGTGATGTCGTCTTCGAAGGTCGAAAACGAAGGTTTCGAAAACCCTTGCTGCTGTCTCCGTCTATACGCCATCGAATCAATCACTGAAAACAAAAAAAGCACCAAAACGATTCGCACTGGAAATAAACGGAACTGGCGCCACCGCCACTGCCACCGTCTCGGAACTACCGGAAACTGCTTCCGCCTCGAATCTGGATCCGATCGCAAACCACCGCGGGAATACTGTGTGTGTGCAGTGACGGCGTTTATCGAAATAAATTGATTTCTTAATGTAATAAAAAAATGGATATCAGTGTCTGCGTCTCCTTCTTTCTTTGTCTCTCTTGCTTCAACAACTAACTAATTACAGATAAAGTATATTTGATTCTTCTACTATTCAAGAGTGGCTTTGGTAGGATCAAAATAAATGAAAAATAAAATAAAATAAAAGTGAAGAAAAAATAGTATAAAATATAAAAAAATATTTATTTAACAGTACACAGTAAAAACATATATTTCATAATATATTATATTAATATTTTAAATTAAAAAAATAAAAAAATATTATTTGATTAATTTGTGAAGTATATGTTTGTTATTCGGGTGTTAACATGTCACCAACAAATAAAAGAAAAGATTTATATACATAGTATCATTAGTGTTGTTTCCATTTGAAACCTTAATTTGATAATATGTAGAATAAATAATTTTATTTAAATAGTATGTAAGTTTATTTAAAATAAAATTATATATTTCAGTAAAATATAATAAAAATGAAATATTTTATTTTCTTTGATTACCTTTAATGCTGGATCTCTTCTGGTATTTATACATTTTGGATGTGTTTCAGTTGTCATGGACCTGCTTGTGGATTTCATGTCTTAATCACGATTTACCACTGATATGGTTTAATTACAGTTAATTGTAGATTTATGAGCTATATTTAGATTAAGAGAGTCATTCGACCTTCTCGACCATTCAAATCGTTCTTCTCGTAATACAAAAACCATAATAGTTATATAAAATAAAAATAGTTAAGTTTCAAACATAATTATAAACTATAACTAACACTAATACTTAAAAAAAATAGAATCTCTTTAATTCTACATGTGTCCATTGACTCGTCATTTGTAAAAACAAATGAAATTGAAAATAAATATTAATTTTTTTCAGAATAGTATATAAAAAATTAATAGACATTTTTTCAAAATATTTAAGATTTTTTAATACATGTTCTCAAGAATAAACAATATTGAGAATGGTTATAGTTCACATGCAATTGATATAATAGACATGTTTATTACTTATGGTTATTTATTTTACTAATATATGAAATTAAACTAAGTTAATTTATTAAAACTAAAAAAAATAAGATTTTAATAGTTTTAATGCAGAATTAAAGTATTTAAGATAAATATAATGTAAAGTATGTGACAATGAAGTGGATTTATAACCTAAAACATTACGTATATTCATAACACTAAAAAAATAGTCATTAGTAGTTTACAAAATGAACTACAAAAGCATGTTTTTTCGTAATTAAAACATAAACATATATTAGAGTCTTTATATCTAAACTTGGTTATCTAAACTTGGTTTTCATTGTAATGAATAAAATCACCCAATAATATTGTTGATGGGACAAATAAGCTTTAATTACCAATGAAAAAAAAGTCAATTGATAAGTGATATTCAAATTCGTTACATATTAATTTAATTAAAAGTAAATAAAAAAAATTCTAATAATCATGATGTAATTAATTTTTTTGATCAAATCTAAAACCTCAATTATCTTTACTGTTAATATTAATTTTTAATATTAATTTCCAAACAAAATTACAAATTTTATTTCTAATATTAATCTTAAATTACAATGCAAATTTAAATTTTATTTAAAATATAACCTTAATATCAATGTTAAATTTACAAGCTTTAAAAATATATAAAAATTGAATAAAAACATTAACCTAAGGTGCCCAATGTGGTGGCAGCGGGAGAGCGGTGTGAAGGCAGCATGGTGGCTCACGGTGGGGAGGCGGATGATAATGCTAAGGGATTCATGTTGTTGGAGACGCAACATTTTACTACTAAACCCAAAATTAATCTTAAAAAATGGATCAATCATATTCATTTATATATGTGGCTCTTTTAAATTTTTGTAAGATTAATACAATATGCATTATCTATTTATCTTAAAGTAAACCTTAGAGACTAAAAACAATAATTTTAAATTTTGAAGAGCAAAACTTTAAAGAAATGCAAGGGCTAACCTAAAAATTGATATAAGATTTAAGTTTAATTTAAATATAAATTTTAAATAGATACAAAATAAATAAAAATGCAAATAAAGACTAGGTATTTATTCTTTACTTCATTAAGGATTTCATCTATTTAAAAATTTAGTCTCTAAACTCTCTAGATTTAAAGAATAATATGACTATCAGGCGTAAAAGAGAGAAAAGTGGAGAAAATAAAATACAAAGAAAATTCTTATTCACTTGTGTATTAAAGAGTAAAATACATGGTGCATATATAAGAAAAAGACTTATGCCTAGCTGAAACAGAAAATGAAAGTTTGACAAAAAAAACAAATAAAGTCCAATAACTTAAAACAGAAAAACTAAATATGTTAACACTATAGGTTTCTAAATTTTGGAGTGGTTCCCTGTTTGAGATAGAATTTCCATAAGTGGAATTTCAGGTAAGGGAAACTAACTTTAACTTTCAATAATACCCTAGGTTAGAAGATCTGAATGTGGTGGTCCAAGTTTCAATTTCCCTTGGGATCTTAGTTGATAAAATTGTTTGATTTTATGTTGTGTGAGCATGTATAAATATTATATTTTGATAGTTTGAAAGTTAAATATTGTTTTTGATGTTGGAAAAGTTTTTGAATTATATGTATTATATATGAATTATGAAAATTGTATGAAATTGATGTCATACATTTGGAATAATGTATGAGTTGTTGTTTGATGACATTAAGTATGAAAAACATATGTTTAACAGATATCCTCTAGCTTCACTGATGATCTAAGACATCTAAGTCATATAGACTAAGATATCAGGTGTGAGAAGCTGAGAGAGAGTTCATACTCACCAGGTTCCGCTGTAGACACTCGACATTGGATGTTTGAACTTACCCTGGTCCTTTCTCTTAGATTTGTTGGTAATCTTTGGTAGTCTCTAGTAGTGGCATACTTAATGAGTCTTTCGGAAGATGATGGATTCATGTGTAGTCAGTGAGATTGAAATGAAAACCAATGATTGTGATTGAAAATGGATCCATGTGTGGTTTATATGAATGATGGAATTGATATTCAAAATTTATATGATAACATATAAACAAATGTTTATAAATGATTAGTTTGATTGGTTCTTTTTGCATGAATTAGACATGTTATGAATTTTTTTTTCATTAGTTCACCCTTGTGTTTTCTTGTTGTGTTTGAATTGCGATGACTGTACTACGTATATGAGCAGATGATCATATACGTGTCAAAGGGTCTTGAGGGATTTATGATATTGTTTTGAAACTTATATTTTAAATATTTGTATTTCTATAAGTCTTAATCATGTATTGGAAATATTTTGGAAAACTTTAACTTGTATATAAACATGTAGAATTTGTATTGTAATAGTTAAATGTATTTTGGAGTGTTACAGTGGATAGGTGTGGGCCTGCCTGTGTATGTATGTGTGTGTGGATGTAGACATGTGAGTTTGTATGTATAGGTGCATATGAGTGGATGTACGTTACATCTTGCACTCAAAATATGAGTAAGGATTCTGATATCTTATTAATAATATTTTATTTTATATTTTTTATTTAGAATACTATTGAGGAATTTATAATTCTTGATAACAATATAACAATGTAATATATGATTATATTGTTGACAACATGAATATAATATGTATGGATGCATATTATAAATGGTGAGTATGATTATCAAATTAAATTATTCTTATATGTATATTTGTGAGTTGCTACAAAATATAAGAGTAGACAATATTATAAGTAATAAGTGAAAGGATGCATTATGATGATACCATAGTTAATTTAATGTACATATGATGTAAATATTCTTTTATGAATTTTATGTTTTAAAGTGATGTAATATATTGTACATTTGTTTGTTTTATGATGATACTAACTAATGCATGTATAGAAAATAACGAAATTACAATTAATATTTTTATAAAGAAAAAAAAAGTAGTTATTTCAATTTTTAAACAAATGAAAAAAATAAAAATAAAAGTTTACTCATTCTTCATAGACTAAAATTATGTTTAAATTTTCAAACTCTTAATACCAAAATAAATAAACAAATTATAGATTAAAAATCATTTAATAATTTTTGTTGATACATATGTTATTTATTAATTAAAATCAATATAAATTATAGAATAATTAAAAATGAATTAATTAATCATAATTACATTAAATGCATTAATTATATATTTTAAAATAATACATATTTACTTTAATGTAACATTTACTCTGAGATAGTTAGTTTTACTAACCTTGCAAAGCGATAAATATATTTTTAAAAGAGATTAATTGGATTTGATCCATCTTAAGGTTGTGTTTGGTTCGATGAGTGGAAGTGTAAAGATTTGAGAGGAAAGTATGAAAACAGTTAGTCGGTTTGAATTGAGGTATGTTAAAGTGAATTTGTGAGAAAAATTTATTAAAGTTGATGAGTGATGTGATGGTTGATATTTTTATTTTTTCAAAAGTGTAAAATATAAGATTACAAATTTACCATTGTCTTTAAAAAAATAGAATAATCAAATATTAAGTATTTTTGTGTAAATTTAGATGAATTAAAATTATCAGTAGTATAATCCGATATAGTTCAATAATTAATTTATGAAAAATGAGTTGCTTGATGAAAAAATAATTTACATGTAAAATTTTGAATATATTTAAAAATTGTCAATGGTTATATAGAAATAAATAATTTAAATATTCATAAATTTAAAATTTGTAGTTAGAAAATCTTTTTATATTAAATGTAAATAATATTATTATATTTATAATTATTATTATTATATAATTTTTTATTATAAATAAGTATATATTTTTGTATTAAAATTTTATTAAAATATTTACGTTAGTTAAATTTATTTAATAAGAATAAATTTGAAAATAATTTTATGCTGACATGACTTTCCCTTTATTTCTATTTATTTTCAGGTGAGAGAGTATTTACTATGCACACTTATATTCTCTTATTTTTTTTCCTTACAAAATTCTAGATCCAAATAAGTGATATTCTCTCATATCTTTACTTGTAAACAGTACATTCACATGAACAAACCGGCCCTAATGGTGAGTTATGTCTAGCTTATTCAACATTTAATCTTGAAAACATATATTTAGGGAATTAAACATGTTAATATATCTTATATTGAAAAAATTATTTTTAAAATAAAAAATACTTTTATAATTTATTTATATAGTTAATAAAAATAGGATATAAAATAAAACCTACATAATTAAGAATTACAAATCTTATATAATACATAATATTTAATAAATTGAAGGATAAAAAATGGAACTTGTGGTGACCAAATTTGCCCCGGGGAGTGGCCCGTTTAAATGTGAAGGCAACTTTAGATGATATCGACTTTTAAAAAAAATCATAGATAATTAGTAATCTGTTTTCTTAAATGTATATTATTCAATAGTTTAATAATTATATTTAATTAACAATACATTATAAATTATATATAATAATTGTAATTAGATCTTTACTTATATATTTAATAATTACATTAAATATTTTTAATTATTTTTTAAAATTAGAACACTTTAAATATCAGAACTATATTATATATGAAACACAAAAGTAAAGACAAAGAAAAAAAAAAGGAAATATAACTTATAATTTATATTTTCTTTCTACATTGTTTTCACACTCAAATTATAAATTACACACATCAAATAAAGAAAATGATAGTTTTTACTAAATAACTCTTATTTTCTTTTAATTACAGACTTTTTATGAAACATTTTTTATTATGCACAATTTATCTCTTCATTTCGACTCTTCATTTGCTGTGTTTCTTCCCTGCTACATTATGAGACAAGGTGTGTTTTCTATCTTAACTTTGCTTTTATATTTTTTTTAGTATTATCTATTGATGATTCTTCTTCTTCTTTATTACGAGCAAGCTTGATTTGGGTTTTTATTTTTGTACGCATTGTTGTTTGTTTGAATTTTGAAATATTTGCATTTTTGTCTAAGCAAGTATCTTTTAGGTGAAATGTATAATTTTTAATTTCATTCTTCGTGTGTTTTCTTTTATGTATTTCACTTTGAAAACCATTAACCAATTGAATAGTCACAAGCTTAGTTATATATATATTTTTTTTGCAAAAAAATATAAAAGAAATTAAAATAACAAATAAAAAAAGGTTATCCCAAGTTTTTCCACCATTGAATTCTTCGCAGTTTCTCTAAAGATTATTTTTTTCTCAATCCTCTAATAAAGCTAAACCAGATTGAACATGCGTCAATCTAATTCAACTGAAACTCACCAGTAAAACATGTTGGTTTAATCAATATTCACTTTGTTCCATGCGTATATTTCATGGGAATGCTTATCTCCTTTCTCTTGAATCATGCACCCAAGAAATTAATTAGAATAATGTGAACTAACTAAGAAACCAAAGTTTAAGACAATGAAGACTTTCAATTATGCATTCAAGTAGAACCTCTCACAAAAACCAGTTTTCTAGGAGATTAGACCATTAAAACAACTGTTATTGAGAATAAAAAATTGAAACTTTTATTGACCAAAACCTCAAAACTCAATGGGAAATTACAAAGAAAACAACCTTTAGCCTTCCATGCAAAGACAAAACAAAAGAATTACAAATAAGAAAATAATAGAAGCAAAACAAAAGAATTACAAAAAATAAAAATAAAAACTAAGAAAACCCTATGAAGCTCTCCAACTTAGGTATATATTTAATACTAAATGCTTATATGATATATGTGTGACTTTTTTAGGACAATTAGTGGTAATATAAGAAGGAATGAAATACAAATAATTCTATTTAAATATTCTACTAAAGTGACAATTTCCTTTAACTTAATAACCATCCATTTATATTGTTATAAAATAGTTGTTAAAGGATTGTTTTAATCTTTAAAATGGATGGTGTTATCATATCGATAGTGACTTGCATTTTTATTAAAAACAAATACTTTGATATCCTTAACACTAAAAATATTCATAACAATTTTTATTAAAAAAAATTGTTTTAGTAAAATATTTATTTAAAAATTTATTATAATAATTATTTTGGTATGTTCAATAGTCTAACATCGTTTAGGAGTTGAAATTAACGGTAATTTAAATACATATTTTTTCCTTAATTTTCAAAACATTTTTTAAGGACAAAACCATGAAAAAGTTGTGAATTCTAAAATGGACAATATCTTTAGATGCAATGATTGATCTGATTATGATGTTATCTTGACATACTTAAAGTTGAAAAAATAATATAATTAAAATATTAATTGATTTAATAATTACCTTTTTAGTGTAAAATTATTAATATTTATTTGTTAGAGTAGAGAAGATGGTGCAATGGTGTATGTGGGTGAGGTGAAATTGAGAGTGGTTTTAGTTTTTTTTCCTTATATTTTTCTCATGTTTTTCAATTAGTATATCCAAATTTAAAGTGTGTATTGGATATGCTACCTATATAAACTTTAAAATTTGAATTTTTTTTTGTACTTTCAAAAACATAAACAAAAATCACTTTTGATATTCACAAGTTATCTAGATATATATGTAGAAAGGTTAAGAAAAAAAAAAGACTGAGATTCTCAAATTAGATGTAATATTTGCACCTTGGACAAAATTATTTAATAGGTAAATAGTTAATTTGATCTTAAATATGTGAGGTATTGCCAATTTAATTCTTGAATGAATAATTTTTTATTTATTTTAGTCTCTCCATGTGTAGAAAGCTATACAATTATATCTCTTTATTAAGTTTTACAAGACTATTTTGTTGTTTAAAGAACAATTTAATAGTATATTAGAGACTATTTTATTATTAAATGTAATATTTAAAACCAATATGAAACATTAAATATAAATTTTATTATTTTGTATAGTCAATCATTTTATAATTTTCTTGTAGATTAATCACGTATTTTTTATTGATTTTAATTTATATATTTAATTATTAATTAAATGAAATATTATAAAATGAACTTTGTATTCATAAAATCATTACTTTTAATTACTATTGTTCATGAATATATTTGAAAATAATTAATTTTAGACACTGAGTATAATAAGCATTAGTATAATATTTAATATTATAATTAATATTTGTTTATCAAAATTTTGTGACAAATAGCATTAGTATCGAAAATTAACTCTTCATTAAAAACAACTAAGCTCATTAAATTTAATCACATGCCATCAACAACTATTGGAAAGTTGAAGTATCGATAACAACTAATATTAATTTTAGTTCACTTTATTATATATTATCAAATTGTTAGTTCAAGTAATACTAAACTCAATTTTTTCAAGTAAGATTTTGAGTTCAATCAAATTTCACCCACTAAAAATGATCTATTAAGTTTTCTGAAAGAAATTATGTTTGCATAATATTAATTTATAACTTAAGAAATAAGATGTTGTATATTCACTGTTTGCTGTTATTTATGTGATTGATCTTTGTTTAGAAATTATTATTGATTATATATTACAAGAATATCTATAACTATTTAATAACATTATTGAAAAAATACAAAAAATATTTATTTTCTTACATAGTAAAAGGATTTAGTTGATAACGTGAATATTGAGAAAACAAAATTTGAATTAATTATTTAAAAAAACACAAAAAAAAATATATGTTTACTAAATTATTAGAGACAAATGCTTCATAACAAGTTAGTGTTAATTAAGAATTATTAAGTGAACATGAATTGATTTAATTTTTTTAGGAGTCCGGAACATCTTCCTGAGATTTGAGTGAGAGTCAATAGATAACGTCTAAAACGCGTCAATTCAAGAAAAAAAAGCAATGATAATGTGACATGCATCAACATCATATGATTTTATTACGGTTGTCAAATATAAATAAGAAATAATCTAATTGAATTTTTGAAATTCAACCATTGTTCTTTGTTGTTTGATGGAAGCTACCTATTAGATAATGTTCTTTTATTCGTTTTCTTGTCTTTATTTAATTTTTTTTAAACTTCCAATATATTTGTTTAGAATACTCTAGAGAGTTTCTTTATCTTTTATTTGTTCTACATAAATTTAATCTAATCCCATATTTTTGTTTATTTATTTACTTTTATTTTGATGACAGCCTAACATAATTAAAAATAATTGTCATTACTAAATTATTTACTTGCAGAACTGTAAATGATTAGTTTCTCCTGAGCTACTTTATGTTAACTAGAATTAAAACATATATATTTGTTGGTAAATTCAATTTTAAATGTTATAAAATGAAACACTGCAAAAAATATTTAAGTATTGGAAAATAATATTTATTACATTATATATATTTATATATATTACCCTTATCCGTTTTCGGTCTCATGTGACAATTCTTGACTTTCAACAAAAAAAAAAACAAAAAAAACGTCTTATGTTCAATATTTTATTCTTTTTTTTATCAGAATTCATTTAATTTTATGATATCAACTCTGTCACATTGAGAAAGTTTTTGAGAAATTAAATGCATGTTTTTGACAAAATTGAATGAAAAAATTAATTAAATTTACGTTACAAACTGTTTATGAACTTGTGCCTATCCCATTGTTCATATATTAGCATCTAAATGTGACAATGTCTTTAGTAGTAAGAGATTTTGTAGAACTTGGAAAATCTCTAGCTTTCAGAAGAGTAGGTTTTTTCTTCTCTTTTTATGAGTGGTTTTGGTTAATTGATTTAAATTTTACCATTTTTTGTGTGTGTAAGAGATTAGTGATACAATTGTTTATGGAGAACTGATGAATTTTTCTTGTTCAATTTTTACACAGGTTGATGTCGTTTGACTGCATAGGTATGTGCCTTTAGCCATTTTTTCAATAAATGAATATCATATATAATTTATGGTTGAGTAATTTATTTTATGAGCATTTACCATACTCTTATTTTGCTTTCATGAACTGTGTTTTTCTTTTATAAAAAATTTTCATGTTAAGTATCACTATATTATTAAATTTTCTTGAAATACCATTTTTTTTAAAGAAAAACATTTATTTATTTTTAATGTATGTATAATATAAGGTTTAATCTTTTAAATTGATGTGGTATGCATAAAGGGGATAAAGCAAAAGCAATGAGATCTCAAGAAGAAATAGAATGTAGTGACAAAAGAAGGAGTAGTAGAATTATTGCTTTGGAGGAAAAGAAGCAACAGCAACAAAGAGAAAGAGAGCTAGAATTGGCATCACAGAGGAAGAACAACTCAATCAACTATGACACTAGAAACAAAGGAAAAGGCAAGGTAACAATGGAGGAAAGTGAAGACTTGTGTAATAATATTAATGAAGATGAAGAGAGATCAACCAAGAAGAGACGCAAGAACAAAGAATTTTATCAGCTTATTTCTTCAATCAAGGTGTGTCTTCATTTTTTTTTTAATGTTGAGTATCTTAACTAAATAAAGAAAAATATTATAAATGTGACTTCTGAAATATAAATATTACACATATATATATATAACTTATTTAATTTTACTGATTTGATTATTTCATTAATTTAATAACAATTATGATTTGTATATTTCACATCTTGAAGTCATTGTTAACAATGTTGTCAGTTATAATTTTTATTTATTTAAAAACTATTATCAAGTGGATTTTAAGCCTAACCCAACTCCATAAAACCGACTGATGAGGTGAGATTTGCACCCACTTATATACTATGAAATTTCCTAATATCTACTTGATGTAGGATCTCCAACAAAAACAAATAATTCATAACTACTTCACCAATATAACTTAAAAAAACACACATGGTTATAGGAAATTTATCAACTTCCTCCACCTCTTTTACCTATAAGTTCACATAATCTTGTCATAGTATAATTACAAAATCAACCTTCAACAAAAATAGTTTTTTTTATCAAAACTTAAACAAAAATACTAAGCTAATGTTTAAATTAAATATATGATTTTAAGTAATTGCATTGCAAATGTTACATAAAAAAATCTCTTCAAGTAAATAGCTACAGACTATATTTAGAAAACTAACATTAAGTTTAGACTTAAAGACAAATGTATGTTAATATCTGTTATGTTTTGTAATCTATTTTGATATAGATTTCGTCTAACAAAATCTAGTAACAAATTGATTTCTACATTTCTAGTTGAATATTGGTGACTATCACCCTTAAATTAATGTATAAGAACCTTCATCGGTTTCTTCACATAATATCTTTGTCTATTTGACTTAGTGTATCATTGAAGTCTAAATGTTTCACCAAATAATCTAACTTAATACTTATGTCACATATCAACATTATTTTCTCAGTAACTATCGACACTCGTACAATTATTATAATATTACCACTTTGGTTACTAGTATAAGGCAAATCGAGGTTAAAATTCTATAAGATGAAAATCTTAATCTTATTCTTGTCATTCATACCCAAGTTTTTGCCATAAAAAATAAGATAATTTTGGTTCCTCTAATGTGAGATACCTAGTGTGAAATAGGTGCTAGATGACTATAAAAAGATGATGTTTATTCACAAACAAAGCACAATATCTCACAAGATGTAAGTGAGATTCAAGTACATAAGTCAAAATTAGGCAAACTTGGAAAATTAAGAACAACTAATGGAAAATACAAAGAAGTGTTAGACGACTTTGTCAAGTTTAAATGAATAAAACACTTCATCAACAAACACATGTCCTAGGAAATGAAGGTACAAAAGACTTGAAGAACATAAGTTACAAAAACCATAATTGAAGAAATCAGTAGAAGAATTTATGTGCAGACTCAAGTAAAGAATAGACATATAAAACAACAATAGACATGTAATGTTAGACATTAAGCCAAAGAACAAAAGATTCTATGAAAGCGTGAACAACATATGATCTATCCCTAGTGGAATAGACACAATTCACATGTGTCCAACACAGACATATAAGTGCGATGTTACATCATTTAAAGCCTACAAGTCTCAAGCGATATGTCAACTCTGACCCAACTATTTGCCCATTACGGTGTGTACTTTAATCATATTTGGTGTAAAAGACTAAGCAACCTCGGGAGATAGATATTGTCGACTATCAAGGGTGTTGCGTGAAAAAGAAAAGGGAAATTAATGTTGCATAAATGCATTTAATTCATCCTTCACAAAAAATCTCAATAGACGCAAGAGAGACATTGAATTGAGTTAAAGCTACTAAACAACCATAAATAGTTTTGCAACGACTACATTCTTTAGTGCCTATATAAAGTCATTACTCAAGAAGAAGAACAAGATATGAAGTTGCAAAGTACTAAAACTTTATCAAAATCTCATGTGCCTAAAAAAGCTTAAAACAGAACAATGTGAATGAACTCGTAGCAAACTAAAAGATTGCACAAACATCATATCCTTTGTAGTGAGCAACCCAGTGACCAGTTTGATCACTAATTAGATAATTTACATATCTTATCTAGGAGTGGTTGTTTGACAAAGAATACTTGGTTTTATTCAGGAGTGAATGGGTTCAAAGAATATTTGGTTGTAGTTAGGAATGATTGAGTTAAAAGAATACTCAATTTTAGCGATGAGTGGTTGGGTTCAAAGAATACTCGAGGTTAGCTAGGAATGGTTACGATCCCAAGCAATAGTCAAGTGGTTAGTTAGGAGTGATTACGATCCTAACAATACTCAAGGGGTTAGCCAAGAGTGACTACAAGCCCAAACAATAATCCAAAGTTTAGTTAGAAGTGACTACGATCTCAAACAATACTTAAGAGGTTAGTTATGAGTGACTATGAGTCCAAATAATACTCTACGGGTTAGCCAATAATATATAAGAGCCCAAAAAATATTTAGAAGGGTTAGTTAGGAGTGTCTACGAACCCACAAAATACTCATTTGTATTGCTCAACATTAGTCTGTTTAGTGGAACTCAATTTGTTAATTGAGAACTAAATATAGTCTACTGAGACAGACAAACCAATATAAAAATATTGTATGCATTTTTATTTTCTCTTATCTCTTTTACTTTGCATGTTATTATCGTTTGAGCTAACTTAAGAGGGTGAATGAAAAACTAAGTTTGAAAAATGTTTTAAAATAAGTAAATATGTTAAGTTATAAAGTGATGCAATCCTTGCTTGCATGCGCACATGTCTTCGTGTTTTATCATCTTAATCGGATTGATGGATACAAAATGAAGGCTCTACGAATGAATTTTCATATTGGAATAAGGTGCATTCAGTGGTGGAAAGATATTTAGAAGAGGTGAAGTCAACTTCTAAAAGGTTTTAAGCTAGACACTCACAAAGGTGCTAAAAAGGAGAGCGAATGAGGCTAAATTTTGGCAGCATTTCATATCAAATCCAAGCGCATTTACGAGTGTATTAACACCTCTATTTATAGGCTAATTGGTGCCTAAATTCAGAAAATACTCTCCACTTAGAGGATGACAAATGACCTTCTCTAGTTGGAGAAAACCCTCTTCATTCATAGGATGGCAAGGGAGTGTTGTTAATGGATGAAGATGCTTTCCATTGACGTGTTGCCAAGTGGAGGCTCACGAATTCCTTGCCATTGTCCAACTGGATGCTCATGTTTTCCTTGTCACCTAGGTGCCACTCCATGTCACTCTTCATGCTTCTCAAAATCCTAGACGATCTAGGATTGCATTGGGCCTAAGTAGACCCAATTGTAACCCAAAATAGACTATCTTATCTTATTTACATCATACTCTACTCGGTACAATACATAACCTTATAAAATTAACCAAAAATAAACCTACACTACCCTGTACAAATTTACAATATTAGAAAATTAAAAGAACTATAAAAAAATCAATTCTCTATAAAAGGAGAGTCTTTTTAGCTCCTCCTTCTTCTTCTAACCTCTTAATCATGATCATTGTTAAAGATCTAATATGTGTCCTTCCAGATGGTCCTCCATCACAAAGTTGTGTCACATTACCAAATAGAAGTTAAAAAAATACTTCAACATATCACTTATCATATAAAAGTATCGTTTAAATAGTCACATAAAACACCATTCAACTATCCTTTCTTGTATTTTTCATGTTTTCTACAATATTTTTTATGTACTAGTCATATAAAACACAATTCAACTATCTTTTCTTGTATTTTTCATGTTTTCTACAATAACTTTTATGTACTTGGAAATTAAAAGTGATAGTAATAATACTTGTAATTTAATTTGTTTGGTACAAGGTATTGGAGAAATTGGACATAAGTCATACAAAATTTGTCACATTAACTCAAAATAATCTAATATACACTTCAATATACAATCTTATCTCAAATTCATTCGACTTCTAATCAACTTAATTAAAGCATTTACAGTACAACTACTTCAAATGCATATTTGGTCAAGTACCACTATAAATCAAAAGTGAATACCCAAACCTCCAATGACTAACAAGTAGGTATTACCTTATTAACATCGTGTTTTACTCCATATCAATACCTAAATCAAGATTCTATATTAACGAAAATAAAACAATTTATTAACTCTCCTTATTCTAAGGAATTAAAAAATTCTGATTGTTTCTAAGAATCCTGATCACTTTAAAAACATCCAAACACCAAAACATCAAAATTTAGATATAAAAAACCAAGTAAATAATAGTATAAAAAGATATAATTATGTTTGTATTACTTAAATTTTAAGATAAATTTGGTTTTATTCATTTTTTTAGTGGCCCGTCTTAATATTTAAAAAAAATAGATTTAGTTCTTAAATGCCAAGTTTTAAAATTGTAATGGATTTTCAAAACTGTTTTTAGTTCCTAAAATGTAAATTCAAGAAGTTAAATTACATGTTTTTCAAATCACATGGATAAAAATGATTTTTACTTTTTTTTTAATATTGAATACAGAAATCAAATTCACTCTTAGAGACTAAAAACAGCTAATTCTAAATAAATTGTTTGTATTTTGCTTTGCTTTTTGTCTCAACCATTTAACTAAATAAGTGAGGCCATTTGTTTCTCTAAAGCAAACAAATGATTATGCTTAGTATTGGTTAATTTCTTTGTCTCCTTTATGCATCTATATAGTATTTGTCTCAACAAAACATCTTTGTCATTATTCACTTCTTTCATGACAAATACCAGTTCAATGTAATTTCATCTCCAAAAAATTTAGTAAATCTGTGGAAATACTGAGTTTAAGTTTCCTTAATGAAAATTTGATATCACACTTGTCCAATTAAACCCTTTATAAGCTTCTGATTAGTTTTTTTATCAAATTTTCTGCCACTTCAAATTCATTACAGGAATTAGGAAGACAATCCACTTCAAGAACAAATGGTATGCTTATAACTATCTCAAAAAGTACAAGTATATTTTGTAGTTGCACCTGTAAAATGTTATGTTTACAATAACAATCACGGGACATTTTACATGCAGACTCACCATTGAATGGTATACCATTGAAGAACATCCTTGAGATTATTGTGGATTTTTTACAAAGGTGAAAACCATATTAATTTATAATTATTTTTAATTGAGTTGAAATTGAAGACCTATATTATGTTCCATTACAAAGATATCACTGAATTTATTCATTATAAATAATTATAAAGTTTTTTGAATGTGTAGGAAGGACCCAGATGAGCTATTTGCTGAACCAATTAATCCTGATGTGGTTTGTTTTTCTTTAACTTTGAAGATTTATTTAGTTAGTTCTTTTGTGTTTGATATTGAGTTTTGGTAATCAGTTATGTTGAATACTGGCTGTGAAGGTGAAGAATTACTATGAAATTGTGAAGCAGCCAATGGATTTTGCTACAGTGAGAGCCAAGCTTCATGAGAACATGTATACAGAACTCAACCTCTTCAAGGTTTGAAAATCATTTGTTTTCACAGTTTCTCAAATTTCATTTTTACAAACTCTAGATAGGAATAGTGCAAAAACATCTTCATATATTTATTTTGTTACTCTTGATCTCACCATTTACACACTGTACTTGAATTGACTGCTACCAAATAATGCTAAGATAGCTATATACATGTGTTTCTAAACCTTTCTGACCTCTTTATTTAACTAATGCTTTATTTTATTTCAATGATTTACAGCGTGATATCCTTCTAATATGCTCAAATGCAAAGAATGTTAATCCCAGAACTTCAATATATCATGAAGTGGTATGACCAAATAAAATAGAGAAAGCTTTGAGCTATTTAAGTTTATTCACTGAAACTTTAAACTAGTTTTGTTCAACTATTTTCTTTCAGGGTGAAGAGATTAGTAGGCATGCTAAGTGCATTTTTGAGGCTCTAGATGTTGTTCCTCAATATATTGACTTGGAATCTTCCCTTACCAAGAGACGCCCAGGTAGAAAGCCAAAAAATGGGGAACAAAAGATCTCACAGAGGGATTCTACTGGTATGAGACCTGCTCCTCATTTCATACACATGTAGTCTTAACCACTGTTATATATGTTAACATCATTTTCATCATCCTTAATCTTACCCTAAAGCTTCATGATCATTCATAGCTAAAGTAGCAATATGTGAGTAAAGAAAATTAGTAGTTGTTATTCCAGCAAATCAAGGCTTGTTAATACAGGGAAACAAATGTTGCTTATCTTACAGAAGTTGAAAAGAGGGATACGTATAGGCCTACAAGTATGCCGCTGGTTTCAGAAATCCTGTGTGGTAATAGGCCTAACTTTCAAGTAAGTTCTATTTTTCTCCCAAACATTTATATAAGTTACTGATCTATAAACAACAATGCAAGTTCATTGTAAATGAGTAATATTTGGGAAAAGAGTAACACAAACATTCAATATGGAATAGTAGAACAAAATATGGGGTCATCATATTTGCACATAAAACTTCCTTACTAGAAGATCATACTAAGTACATAAAATTTGATTTGGTGATGGCTATAAATTAGACAAAGGGACATGTGAGATAGCCTTTCTAAACTCCTTATACAACTTTCACTCACAACTCTCCAAACTAGTATTACTTCCATGTAGTTGTTATTTCAATTCTTCACCACTTGCCTTGAACCCAATTTCAGAATTTGTGCTATAAAAACTATTACCATTCATAATGCATGCTGCTATTTTAGGTGAATGAAAATCAATTTAAGTACAAAGAAAGTCTTCTGCAGTTTGTGAAGGATTTGGGACCAATCGTTCAAAGGGTTGCAGCCAAAAAACTTGAACCACTTCAGCATCAACAACTTTGCATTGGTAACAGTTCAACCCAGAACCTCCTGGTAAATGCTTCTGGTTCTCAAATTACCCATCAACCAACTCCACAGATACCAACACAACAAGACACTCTCAATGCTCAGACATTTCCTCTTGGCCTTCCCTTTCACAATAGGTCACTTACTATTCCTGGTTCTGCAACTGATAAAACCAGGAACTTTAGGGGCATCTCAAAGGGCAAACTAGATTCCCTGGTTGAGAATGCGTCTTCTTCTGTTGGACCTATTCAAGAGAAATCTAACCTAATCCACTTCGGATTTAACAAAACAAGCAACACTAGAGAGTGGCATACCTCAACTGGTATTCCATACATGTTATCCAATGGAGGCAGCACCAGCACCAACACCAACACCAACAACGTGTTTGCCCCTCAGCATCCAACAAGCATAATCTCAGGGCTATCAGGCAATAGAAATAGCATTTCGGGGTTACCACTCATGCCAAGCACATGGTTAGAAGGCACCATGTCTTGCATGAGAAGCAACATCATTGAGTCATCTCTTGTGAATCAGCCAAGGCCAAGAGCCTCGATGTATGACATGCCTAGACACAATCTTCAAGAGTTGTCTCTCGTGCATCAGCCATGGAAAACAAACCCCATGTATAGCATGATTCCCTCAAGGGTAACGCCTTGGTCTCAACCAATGCAAGGAGGCTCAATTCCAGGTAAGAACCTTGCAAGGTTAACTATTTTTTGCCTTCTCTAGCTGCCAACTTTCTAATCATTCAAACACTTCATTGTATTGTTTAGGCACCTCATATCAAGCCTTGTTGAATGCACCAGACTTCAACAACAGCAGTTACACAATGCAGGCAAATCTTGGACAGGTCATGCACCAGACTGCACCATACACTCCCCTAGCAACTCAGAGTTTTCCTAACATGCAAATGCAGTTAAGGCAGGAATCGGTTCCTCCACAGGTACCAAATTCATTATCAGCACCATCTCTACAAGAGGCTTCTCCAGAACTTCTTAGGAATACTAATGATGAACAAGTTAACTTAGATCTTCATCTCTAAGTGTGGAGACTCATTCCAGTCATAATATTGGTTTGTTACAATACAACATGTGACATATCTTTGGTGCTTTTGTACTACTTTGTTCAAGTATGACAGCGTTGTAAATTTTGCAGCTTTGATTTTTTTTTTCTGCCATTCCCAAATTGACTTGTTATTGAGAAAACATATGGAACATGTTAGACGCAATTTTCAGATGTTCTTTTATTTGGTTTCTGGTACTGTTCTAATTTTTGCAAGAATTTAAGTTTTAAAATTTAACGTCAGAAAATTTTGTTTATGCTTGAAAATAATATTTCAAAAAATTTAAAAAATAAATTTTATGTATAGTTTAAGTTCTACTTCTCCATAAGATTTATTTTTTCATTACGAAAATTTTTTATTCCGTCAAAAAAGAATAAGCCAAATCAGAGACAAATTGATTGAACAATAAAGGTACATTTATATCAAGAAAGGATACTCAAATAACAAAATTGCTATTAAACATATTGTTTTGAAATTAGTATATGTTTGGAAAAAAAATCGCTTTCTCTTTTAACTTTTTAATTCTTTAAAACAAATTCAACCTCATAAATTAATTGAAAAATAATGTAAAATAAAAATTATCAAAACGTATAACTTTTAATTGAGAATAAAAACATATCAAATTATTTGTTATCAATTAAAAAAATTAGTTGGATTGACTAAATATAATACATGCATAATAATTGTAATTACAATAAAGAGTTCGAGAAAAAAAAATCACACAACAGTCATTATAAAAAAAATCTCCATAACATAAACACCTCCAAAAATAATTTGAAGATATAACTAAGTTATTAAGAAGTTAAATCATTCTAATATGTTCATTTAAATGAACTTAAAAATATTTTCTAAAAATTAAAAAGCATATATAAATTTGAGTGATATAATTTTTATTTGAGTAATACATTTTCATATGAGCAGTAGTTTATAAGTTATAACTTCTAAAAGAAACTATTAAAATTATTTTATTAAACATTTTTTGTGTTCACCAAAATAACTTATGAGCTATAGTCATATAAATTAGTGTATAATTTATTGACCTTATCATATACATTATAAAAAAAAATATTGAATCACGACACACTATAGTTTGATAATAATAAACCATTACAACCATTTTCAATAATGCAAAAAAAAACCATAAATATTATATATATATATATATATATTCTTATTTTTACTTTGTTATGTTCAAAATAAAAATAAAATAAACTTATTAAGTTTTAAATTATTCGTAAATTTGGATAAAAGTATTTAAATAAAATAACATGTTAAAATAAAAACTACATAATTTTTAAATAGTTTAATTATTCCTTTAGTTCGTATATTAAGAAAATAAAAAAAATCAATTACATATCCAAATTTTAAAATTTTTAATGTTCATCCAATTTTTTTTAAAAATTTAAATTTAATCATAATTTTTATTTATTTTAAATTTAATATTATCTCAACTTTTTAAAAATAATTTAATGGGCTGGTCTTAACTTTTTTTTTAAAACAGTTGAATGTAAAAAATGTAATTTAATGTGTATTATTATTTTTTAAATAAAATAAAGAAGAACATTAAAAAAATTTAGAAAAGATAACTTATTTTAAAAATATAATTAATAATTACATAATAACATATTTTTATTTAAAATATAGAATAATAAAATTTATATTGTTATATATTTTTATATAATTTTACATTTATCAAGTGTTATTTATTATTTAAATAATAGTTAGCATATGATTTATTAGTTAATTTATTTTTTATTAATTAATTTATGAGTTAGTTTTGTTAAATATCATTAAAAAAAATTATTAAACTATTTTTAGAGATCAAAATAATTAGTCACTATATTTATTAAATTAGAGATCATTTTATAAATTAAAAAATTATTAATATCTAAAATAATATTTATTATTAATAAAAGTTTATAAAATAATTTTTAAATTAATATTAAGTTATTAATTAATTATTAACTATTTATGTAATAAATTAGTTTCTATTAATATTTTAAAAAAAAGTAATTTTGAATTAAAATATTAGTAACTAAAACTTGTTAATTTAAATATTAATTTAAAAATTATTTTATAATATTTAATTTATAATAAAAATTACATTAATATTAACAATTTTTTAGTTTTTAAATTAATTTTTAATTTAGTTGATATAATAACTAATTAATTTTAGTTTCTAAATTTAATTATTATTTAATTATTTGTAGTGTATATCTCCAATAATAAAATCAATTTATAATTATGACATTATTAAATGTTTGAGAAGAGATAAGAAAACGTATTTTCTGTCCGTGGAAAGTTTATGCAAACCTATTCAAACGGTTACCCATTGTTTCAACGTAACGGTAGAATCACCGCTTATTTTTCACGAATCTTCCACTACCCAATTCAAAGATATTTAAAAGCTTATCTATATGATAAATATCACCTTAATTTCCTGCACAACGTACGTTTAGAAAACGTTAAAAGTTTATTAATAATTACTTTTCAATAAATAAACACGTTTTACGTTAAAATTATTTATGAATAATCTAGAATGGCATTAATATTAATGAAAATTCAAAATTCCACCTTAAATTTCCACTAAAAAGAATTAGAACAATGAAAAACTTTTTAAAACATTGTTTTGATGAAACATATCTACTTATAAGTAATTAGAGTATACGCAATCAGAATTGTTTAATTTATATAATTATCTATTTGAATCTTTCAATATATATATATATATATATATATAAATTACATTTCAGGGTCTCATCCGAACAAGATTTCTTTTTGTTTGGGCAAAAACAAACCCATATATCCATTGTATTCTTGTTTGAGCAAGAATAGCTCGTCACACCCACATCAAGATCTTCTAACCTAGGGTTCTATTGAAAATTAAATTAATTTCTCTTACCTGAACTTAAACATATGCTTACTAATAGTTCCAAACTTACCAAAAATTCAAGGGTAGTTTAGCCTGCACCATAAAGTCCTAATAAAAAATCTAACTATATCACTAGGACCCTGAGCTAACAAAGATTAACCTTAAAGTTAAAAAAGTCACATGTAAAATCTATGCAGAGACAAACCTGACAAGTTCAAAAATTGATTCAAAGAGTAGAACAAAAATGAATTAATTCTGTTAAAGATTCTGATTGAACAATCTTATAGTATTCACTGCCATGAATTTGATGGTGGACTCCATCAAATTGATGAGAGAGATCAAAATATTAAAGAGAAGACAAAAGAAAAAAAAATAAGTTTTTAGAGAGATTGATTATTTTAAGATGAAACCTAAATAACTAAATTTTTATTTACTCTTTTATTTTTAATAATAAAATGTCCAACTGCCATTTCAATTCTACCACTTCTATTCCAAGACTATATTATAAGCAACTTGTAAATTTAAGTATTTTTAATTCAATTTTTATTAAAAAATATTTTATTTAGTATTTTAAATATTTATTATTATTTTTATTTAAATTCTTTGGTATTAACATGATTAAAAATTATTTTATTTAGTATTTAAAAAATATTTTTTTATTTAAGTTATTTTCTATTAACATAATTGCATGATTATTATTTCTATCTTTTTATCTTTAACATAATTCATATTTTTTTAAACACTTAATTCATCCTTTAACTTGTTAGTTTTTTTAATAGCGAGTTGATTAACGAATTTGGAGATATTAGATAAAAAAAAACTTGAACTAATCAAGTTGGAAAGAAAAAGATGGAAGTTACGATTACGCTGATGGCAAAATCAAACCACATAATACTTAAATAGTAATAATAAATATTTTAAACTGTTAATAGAACAATTTTTTTAATAATAATTTACTTTAAACGTATTCAAATTTATAAAATCATTCAAACTTAATTAAATCATTATTTAATAATACCATTATAAAGAAAATAAAATTTATTTCTTTTAATATACATGATAATTGTATGTCAATAAAAAAGATAACTAATTGAGTAATTAGCTATATTTCTTTTATGTAAATGTTCTATGTATGCATAGTTAATGGGAAATAAAATTTTGTGAATTAAATATTTTTTAGTACTTATGTCATAAAATACTACTAGAAAAAAAAACATGAAATCAACAATAAAAAATATTTTTAAACTAAAATTATTCATTTAGATATTGATATAATCGATCTCAAAATTAAAAAAAAAAAATGAGTTGCTATTGATATTAGCAACTGAACTAATAACTATTTTTTTTGTCAGCGTTATTAGTTACTTATTCATATTTGATGTTAATTTGAATTTTCAACATACTGACTGAATTTTTCAGTCGCAAAAAAAAAAAAAAATCTATAACAAAATAGTTACTTAAAGAATGTTCTCACTTGTATAAAAATTTATATAATATAGTCACAAAAGCAATAGTGAAATTGTAATAGTGACTAAAATTTGGTTCAAACACCGATTTGATCGTCAAAGGCTACCAAATATTGTTGTTTGTTAAATCCATAGATTATTTGAGCTTCTTTTTTTCTCTTATGACAATTTTTTTTACTAAATATTTTATAATAGTAGTCCAACATTGCTAAATTTTATTTTTAACTCATTTTAGTCTTGTCCAATTTTTTTACCTATTATCGTTTTTGTTAACATATGGATTTTGGTCTAATTTTTCTATATTTTTGTATTTTATTTCTTTTTCTTTAATAATACGTTTTTCATGTGATGACAAATGATTGTTGTTACTTGAAGTGTCAGCCTAGCTGAGATGTCAAGTAATATAGTGATGTCTAATAATCTTGTTCAATTTTCTACCTATGTATCGTTTTTGTTAACATATGGGTTTTGGTCTAGTCTCTCCATATTTTTGTATTTTTTTTTCTTTTTTTTAATAATAAGTTTTTCATGTGATGACAAATGATTGTTGTTACTTGAGGTATCAGCCTAGCTGAGATGTCAAGTAATATAGTGATGTCTAACAATCTTGTCCAATTTTCTACCTATGTATCGTTTTTGTTAACATATAAGTTTTGGTCTAGTCTCTCCATATTTTTTTATTTTTTTTTATTTTATTTTTATTTTTTTTAATACGTTTTTCATATGATGACAAATGATTGTTGTTACTACGTGTCACCCTAACTTAAATGTCAAATAATATAGTGATGTCTAACATAAAAACTTTTTATAAAAAAAAAAAAACTTGTACAATTTTCTATTTCCTAGAATCACTTATTAATAGTTGAATCACACTACTTTGTTGTGATGTAAGAAGTTTTGAATTAAAAGAAATAAAACAAAATAGTTTGCATTTAATATTTTTATTATTTTATTAATTCTAATATATAAACTTGAACATATTTTAAATGGAGAATTTAATGATTAACCAGCTGTCAAACTTACGTTATACCATTGCTGAACCTATGACCGACAATGGTACTAACTTCCAGTCATTCTAATCACATAAAAATCACTTTATTCTGTCTCAAGACTCATAAGCTATCAATTGATTGTGGTAACGTTCTTGCATGCTCAGAAAAGTTAGAGATTTCTGAAACTTGGAACATTTCAAGCTTTCAAAAGAATAGGTTCTTTCTTCTTCTTACTTACTCTCTCTTTGGTAAGTGGTGACTTTGGTTAATTTTTTAACTTTCACCTTCCTTATATCACTTGAAAATTAGTGTTATTCTTTGTTATGATGTGCTAATGATTTTTTATTGTGTGAATCTTTATCCAGGTTGACGTCTAATCTCACAAAATGGGTATGCTTCTTAGTCATTCTCTAAAAACATTTAGCTAGAGATTTTGTTGGAATGAAAAACATATATAGTTTTTTTTCCTTGATTAATTTTTATTTTCATTTACCAATAATTTTTTTTAAGATTTGTTTTTTAAATTTGTGTTATTTTCTCCCCTCATTTTTATACCCTAATTTATCTTAAAGTTCTCGTCGAAAATCAAAATGTGTATGGTTCTTTTATTATTATTTTTAATTGATTTTTCATTTTTTTTTCACTTTAAAGTTTTTTATTTATTTTTAGGAGATGTTATTGTTGAAAATCTCATATCGACAAATTATAGTCATAAATAAAGAATAAATTCTACTTCACAAGTGGATATTGAGTGGTTGAATTAAGCTTAAAATCACATTTCGTACAATTGTATTTAGTATTGGATTTATTGTGTTATCCATAATTGGATTTTTTTTTTGGAACTTGAGATGTTCCCTCCTCCACCTTATGTATTGAAGATCTTACATAAAAATAGTCACTAAAATTGAGATATAATTCAAAGAGAAAAACATCAAATGTCTAAAGATTCGTTTTTGTTTATTATATGAATGATTTGATTTCTAAACATGATTGAGATTTTTTTTATTGCTTTTCCCTGAGAAAGGGTGAAAAATAATCAAGTTGAATTCAAGACAACTATTCAAAATCTTAATGAAAGACTAAAATTATTATCTCAAATTTAATTTTGTGTGAAAATATACTAAAGGAAGTGTGGGAGGTTTATATGATGAGTAAATTTTTGTATGTGTCATTCAACAATACCTTTTTATATTAAAATTGACAGAATCTCCAAGAAAAAAAAATGATATTGAAACTAATGACTAAATAGAATGTACAATACGAAATGTAGCTTCTGAAATGCATGTTTTGATATATACAGGTTCTAAAAAGAAACACATAAGATTTGAAGAGGATGTTGAATACATGGACAGAAGAAAAAGTAGCAGAATTGTTGCTTTGGAAGAGAAGAAAGAAGTGGAAAAAGAGAGAAAATTAGCTATAGCTTTGGAAAGGAAGAACAAATCAGTCAATCATGATGTAAAAAACAAAGGAAAAGGAAAAACAAAAATGGAAGTATGGGATGACTTAAGTGACTTTAATAATGAAGAAGGCCCAACAAAGAAGGCACTCAAGAACAAAGAATTTTGTCAATTAGTTTCTTCAATCAAGGTGTGTATCTTTTTTTTTTTTGATTTTTTAGTGTCTTGTTAAAGCAAATGATATATAAAATTTCATTTCTTGAATGAAGAACATATTAGAAGACTATTTGCTTGACTTAAATAATTTTTTTTATCTCATTACAAGAAAAAATTAAATAGTAATCAAATTTAAAAATAAAAAATAATTAGTCACTAGATATTATTTAGAGACTAAAAAATGATCGGTATCTAAAGTGGTTTCTATTATTAATAAAAATTTATAAAATAGTTTTTTAATTGGTATTTAAATTAGATATCAAGGTTTTAGTTATTAATATCTTAGATTCTAAGTTAGTCTCTATTAGCATATAAAATATTAGTAGTTAAAAATTTGGTAGCTAATTTAAATATCAATTTAGAAACTATTTTATAAATTTTTATTAATAATAGAGACTACTTTAGATACCGATAATGTTTTAGTCTCTAAAATAGTATCTAATTTAATTAATATAGTGACTGATTATTTTTTGTCTCTGAATTTGATTATTATTTAATAATTTTCTTGTAGTGTATGAAAGAATGTAAAAGATTGATGGTGCTTTTGAAGTGTAATTTCTTACTTATTTCTTTTTATACATGCACATTGTTCTTAAAAAATCCAACATCCACTTTTTTTCTAATAAATACTAGTTGAATGTATTTCTATGATAATTTTTTTTAGTAAATTTGCTAAAGTACCAAATTTAAGATTACTTCAAGGAAGAATTGATATAATACTTGTGTTGTTGTAGTTTTTTTTTTCTTGTGACAAACTCATAGTCTTTTTGTATGTACAATGAATATTTGATACGACCACATGCTCTGTTTTCTCTGTTTATTTACTTTTTTTCTTACTATCTTGCCACATCAAAGTCAATACAGGAAATAGCAAGACAATCACAAAAAGCAAGTTGTTCAGGAACAAATGGTACGTTCATAACTAATCCCAAAAAGGAATCAAGTAGATTTCACAATTGTAATTGTCAAATATTGTGCTTATGATAATAATTGTTGTACTTATCACATGCAGAATCATCTTTGAGTGGTATGTCACTAAAGAACATCCTTGAGATAATTATCGACTTTTTGCAAAGGTGAAAACCAACTTAGTTCATGATGTTTTCAAATATTCATAATTGAATGAAATATATGATGTTTACTTATAAATGTCTTACTAGAAAATATCATTGTATAGATAATTATAAAACTTTTCAAATGTGCAGGAGGGACCTAGATGAACTATTTGCTGAACCAGTTAATCATACTATGGTTGGTTTTTTACCTTTAATTTGAAATAACCTCTTTCCCATTTGATCATTGAGCTTTGTTAGTTATGTTGAATAATTATTTTAAAAGGTGGAAAACTGCTACCAAATTGTGAAGCAACCAATGGATTTTGCTACCATGAGGGCCAAACTTCATGAAGGCATGTACACAGACCTTGAACAATTCAAGGTTTGAAATCATCACACCTAACTCTTATTTTTAGAATTATTATCATACACATTTATTTTTTTCAGTTTTAGAATTTCACCACTCATACTTTCAATGATGTGCAGCGTGATATATTTCTAATATGCTCCAATGCAACTAGTGTTCATTCTGAAAGATCAAAATACCATGAAGTGGTATGACCAAATAAAATAGAAAGGTTCATGTTATTCAAACTTATTCCCAATAAAATTTTGAATAATATTTGATAAAATTAACTTCTTTCAGGCATATGATATCAGTAGATATGCAAAGTGGACTTTTGAGGCTCTAAGTGTTGACTCTCAACATTCTCACATAGGTTTTTCACAAAGCCAAAAATGCCCAAATAGAAAGGTACAAAAAGGACAACAAAGAACTCCAAGGAAGGTTGCTCCTAAACAAAGTGGTATGAAAACATGGTCTTCATTCAACATTCATATAATCTTAACCATTATGTTTTGTGTCTCCATCTTAGAAAAACTTGTTACTTGCCTTTACATAGTATTAATCCTCATTTTATTCATTATGTCAGTTATAAAATATTGTAAATCATAACTATTTTAACATTTTAATTTATTTTCTCTTTTATTTTTTTGAAGGAATAAGATCAACTAATTGTGTTTCCCTTTTGTATAGAGAGTAGAAATTCTACTGAAGCACAAAAAAGAGACTTGTATTGGCCTCCAAATAATCCTTTGTTTTCTGATGTCTTGGATGCTAATAAGAAGGCTAACATTCAAGTAAGTTCTATTTTTCTCCATGCACTATATAAGTTAGTGATTTAAAAACAACCATACAAGCTAATAGTAAATTATTAACAATTATAAAATGTATAAAACACAATGGATGTGGAATAAAGTAGTACAACAAATAGAATTACAATAGCTCATAAAACTTTTTTATTACAGATTATGCACACTATACATAAAATTTTAGTTGATGGCTACATATTTGAAAGACAAACATGATACTCTAGTATTAATTCCTTATACTACTTTCATATAACTCTTCAACTGATGAGATAATATTACTCCTATGTAGTTGTATATCTTCATCATTTAATATGAATCCCAATTTCAAATTTTGTATTATAAAAACTATTATAATTCTAATAATGCATGTTGGTATTGCAGTTGAATGAAAATACAATTAACTACAAAGAAAGTCTTCTGCGATTTGGGAAGGGCTTGGGACCAGTTGTTGAAAATGTTGCAGCTAAGAAACTAGCAGCACTACAGGATAAGCCATTCAACATTAATCAAAATGTTTCAAGAACTCAGAGCATGCACCAACCAACTCCGAAAGCACCAACAAATCCAGTTTCTTTCAATGCTAAGACCTTTCCTATTTCCTTTCCCTTACTCAATAGGTCACTCACTATTCCCTATTCTGCAACTCGAGAAAAAATAAATGTCAACACCAATAATGTTGGCAGAGTTCTTATGAGGGATAGACCTCATCAGAGAAACAAGATCATTACAAAAGAAAATTGGCATGCTTGTGCTGCTGCTCTTTTGAGCAACATCTTTTTTGAGACTGGGCAAGGAGGGAGCTCCAATAAAAATGAAACTATGGATGCTAGAACCCTCTCAAAAGGAAAAATGGTTGCTCCAAATGAAGATGTTTCTACTTTGCTTGGACCTGTTCAAGAGAACTATAACATACATAACTTAGGAGTTAACAGTTGCAGCAACATTAATAATAATACAATACAGTGGAATACCGCCACTAACATGCCAAACATGTTTTCTACAAGAAGCTCTAGCAGTTTTTCTACCATTGGAAGCTCTTGTAATTTGCCTCCTATTGTTCATCCAACACATGTGATTTCAGGGCCTCAACCAAGACCAACAAGATCCATATCATTAAGTAGTGGTGGATTATCAATGATGCAACAACCAGGGATAGAAAACACCATGACATTGCCTAGCAATAACCTCCCTAAGTACCAATCAATGCAAGAAGATCCAACTTCATGCATATCAAGCAAAAACATCACTCAGTCATATAATGTGCGCCAAGCAAGGCCAAATGACATTATTAATCTTGCAGATCTGCGTCTTAAGCCTCAGTCAGAGGTAAGAGACTCAATGTATGGAAGGTCTAGTAACAACTTTGTTGAGTTATCTCTTATACAAGAACGTCATCAACCATGGCCAACAAATTTCATGTCTAACCTTAATCCCTCAATGTTTTCTCCTTTGTGTCAACCAATGCAAGAAGAGTCAGTTCCATGTAAGAACCTCTTAGCAAGGTCAACTATTTTTCCTTCCCTTAATGCCTTTTTTTCAATGACTCAAACAATTTATTGTATGGTTTAGGTACCTCACATCAACCAATGGACTTCCAAGCCATGATAGACTCTCAAGACTTCATCAATGACACTTGGCCAATGAATGCAAGTTATGAACAAGTCATTCACCAAGCTGCAACATTCACTCCACTAACAACTCAAGGTTTCCATGGCATGCAGATGCAGACACTTAGTCACCTGAATCCTCATGTACCGGCTACTCCACAACCATATTCAGCTTTATCTCCACAAATGGCCTTAGGAGGTGAACCAAACTTTTATGGAGGAGGAAATGCTACTACAAGCCAACCAGAGGAGGGTCCTCCACAACTTCCTCGACATGATGATCAACGACCTAACTTAGATCTTGAACTCTAAGTACAATGCATTTGTAATATTGTTATGTTGTTAAAGTGTGCATGCAAGAGTAAAACCCTTTTTGAATTATTGTCAAATAGATGCTATAATGTGTAGCTATGTTCGTTAATTTGTCTAATGTTCAGTTGTAGACAATTTTAAATGTTTGAATTGGAAAATGTAATTGTTTGCTTGGCCTAGAGCTAGTAAAGTATGGAGCTTTGAAGTTGCTCTATCATGTCTTACTTCACTAGGCAACATGACAAAGTATAGAACATGTAAGATGAAAATTGCAGCATAAGTTTTCTTTTCTGAGTACAATAATATACTACTTCAGATTTTGCTAGAATCAAGTTTAAAAAAATAAGAGTAATTTTTTTAAAGCACAAATAATGAGTTGAATGTGAGTCAAACAAATAATTGTATTCAATTGATAAGATAAGCTTCTGAACTGTAAAATAAATATAATTTAACTTTTGCACCATATTCATTTTTTCATAGCAAAAAAGATTTCATTTCTATTCATCAGAGACTACAAGAAAAAAATATAACTCAATCATCTATCCAAAAAAAATGCAGAGGAGACTCTTCTCACTTTCCTAAAGAAAATGTAAAATGTTTTATGAAGAAATTATATTACTTGGGTAAGAAGTTATAAAAGAAATTGAAATCCAAGAATTTCATGCGAGTAATTAGAATACTTAAAAAATCTTAATTCAAGCTAAAAAGTAAGGATTTTATATTCTTTATATTCTGGTTTTTTAATTTTTTTTCTCAAACTCAATTTTGATTGGAATGTTATTGACTTAATTAGTCAAATATTATTGGAATACCTACTTTTAGTTGATGTCAAATAAATTTTTTTAGCGATGATGATTGGAGATAATTTTTTTTAATAAATGAAGTTGGTAAGAGTTATTTTCTTTAATTAAATTGTTAGAATTATTTTTGTTGTTGGTGTAGACTAATATTATTTGTCGCTTGCTATTCCTCAGTTTTAATGGCCATGGCAATAAAACTTTTAGCGATAAATTTTTTCAATCAATATGGATTAAAAACTAGTTTAAATATTTGTGGTTGGCACAATAAGTAAAAATCTTCATATTAATATCAGTTAAACAAATATGAATAAATTTTAGATAATAAAAATAATTAGGTGTTATATTGACTAAATTATAGATTATTTTAGAGACTAAAAAAATTATTAGTTTTCTAAATTAGTTTCTATTATTAATAAATAGTTTTTAAATTGGTATCCAATTAGTTACCAAAGTTTTTGCTACCAAATTTAGAATCTAAATAATTGGTAGTTAAAACCTTGGTAGCTAATTAAATACTAATTTAGAACTATTTATCAATAATATAAACTAATTTAGAAATCAATAATTTTTGTAGTATCTAAAATAGTCTCTAATTTAGTCAATATAACAACAAATTATTTCGGGTATTTAAAATTGGTTTCTATTTAATAATTTTCTTCTAGTATTTTTTTTATCAGCTATATTATTAAAATGAGTTATTTTTTTCAATCACTATTAATAGGAATGACAAATGAACCCGTCCCCATGAATATTATCCGCATCCATCCCGATTTTGATAAGAAATCCTTGTATTAACTAGTTACGGGTATGAGTGTGAGTAATATCCAATTTTAAAATTGAGTATGAGAATGGAGATGAGTGTTTACATATTCATTTCGTTCATATCTCCATATCTATCCAAATAATCATTATCACCTGGTTTTAAATTATTAAAACACCTTTAATTTATTAGGTAACCTAAAAACTTATATTAACTTTTATTTATTATTTAGTTTCATAACTTATGTTTACGTCATACATTTTATTATTTCTATTTTTTTATAATTATTTATTTTTTTTCAATTGTTATTTGATATTTATATTATTATAATTTATTTTTTGATATTTTACATTAAAAAAATGTATATATATTTTTTTATATAAAAGCTTTTATGTTAAACATAAATGTATATCCTTTTTAACATTAAATATTTGATAATATTATATTTTTTTACTGTAATTTTTATTTTTATAAAATATATTTAATTAATATAATAATATGTATGACACGGGGACACAAATTTATATATTATATAATTATAAATTATATAAATTGACAATAAATGTTCCAGATTATTTTTTGGAACAGAAAAATGTTTTTCATAACTGGTTCAAAAGGATTTGTTTTTTATTTTTATAATCATAATATAGATTTATACAATAAGTTTAAGTTTTTAGAAAATTAATGTATTTTTCCTTTTTAAAATTGTGGTAGAACCCTACTAAAATTGTCAGAAATTAAACAAATACTTTTTAAATTAGAAACTTCACGGATACGTGTTCTACAAGTATCATACGAGATATTTGATATCTAATATAAATATCTGACACCAACATATCATTTAAAAGAAATGTTTGAACTTCATAGGATATAATGTTCAAACATGCATCAATTCACCCATTATCATCCGGAACTACATAAAATGAATACAAAATAAAGGTTAAGTTACCCCAATTTTGTGATGCCCACACACACCACCCTTTTGAATGAAACCACAAGTTAAGAATAATTTTCTCTATATCATTAAAATAAGAATAAGAAGTGTCATTTTTTTTCATTCATTATATTACTAAATGAGCTATTTTTTATTAATTATACTATTTAATACTTTTTAATTATATTAAATAAGTTTTTTTTATTTATTATATTATAAATAAGTTTTTTTATTAATTATATTATTAAATGGGCTATTTTTTCGTCAACACAAACAAAATGTAACCTTAAAGTTTACCCCATGATGCCCCACACTTCCTTCTTGAAATTCAAAAACTAGCTTTCACCGTTCCTATGTTCAAAATTTATGATTTGTTTGGATTGAGAAGGAGACTTTTGGAGAAGAGAAGAAGTGAATTTGTAACGAAGAAGATGTGTGAAAAAGTGTGAGGTTGTTTAGATTAAATGATAATAAAAGGATTTGTAAGGATAATTTATTGAAATTTGTGAGTAATGACATAGTTGGAAGATAATTTAAAAATTATTTTAAAGATATAAAATGTAAGTTTACAAATTTATTCTTATTATTACAAAATATTTGAATAATGAATTATGATATTTTTGTGTGTGTAGGTTTGAATTAATTAAATTTTTCTAATATATAATATCCATAATTACTTGTATTTTTTTTAAAAAATTTAAAAATATAATAGAAAATATTTTTGTATTAAATTGAAAGAAATTTATTAAATATATTAAAAATTATAAAAATAATATTTATTATATATATGTGTTGTTGATATTATAATTTTATTTTATTATTTTCTTTATTTATAATTATTTGTTTTAATTAATTGTATAATTAAATATTTTTGAAATTATTAAATAAATTTATATAATATTTAATTTTGTATATTGTATATCTATAGTTATATATAAAGGAGATTTCCCGATATAACCGTTTTTTGTTTTACATAAATTTGTTCCTATTTTATTCATATATCAATATTATTTTATTATTTTATTTTGGTTATTTCATCATTTTATAATTATTTAAATTTAAAATTAAGAAAATTAATATTAAATTTGAGAAGGAAAGACGTACACTACATTTATTATTCCTAATTATTCTTCACTATTGTAGCTGTTTTAAAATTGATTTAAGAAACACTTTTTATGAGTCTCCATTACACATAAATCAACTTATCTTAGTTATAATAAAATTGTGCACAAGAGTATTGGAATAAAATGTAATTATCTTATATGGAATCAATACAAATCTCTTCATTGGTGTGAAGATTGAAAAAACATTATTATCCTCTCATGCAATGCATGGAAACAAAGGTACTCTAACTAGAAATGTCTAGATAACTTTTTGTTTCCATTAAAAACTGTATGAATATATTTTTATTTTTTTTATTGAAAACAAAAGTTACATCAAACTCTAATTAATTCAAAAATTATAATTAATTAATTTTTTTAATTCCAGTTAAATTCAAATTAATTTAATTTTTGAACGGAAATTCAAACTCATGTTGGTAGCATGTTGTACATAAATAATCATTTTATTTGAACAAAAGAGTTTAATTATCATTTTATTTTTATAATTTTTATGTTTTAATCTCTATATATTAAATCACTAATTTTAATATCTACATATATATTTTTAAATTTAAATTTTATGAGTTAGTTTAGATTATTTGAAGCAACTTCTTTTATCAAAAACATCTCAAATGCAACTTTAAAATTAATAATTTTTTTTTTGTAATAATGTACTACAACAAGAACATAAATTACATTTTTTAGTATATGAAAATACTTCTTTTAAATATTCCCAATTTAACTAAAAGATTTATGGATGATAGGCAAATAATTTTTTCCCTCTAGTGGTCCAAAGGTATTATTAACAGAGCTATTTTTTCATTGATTGTATTATTAATTAAGCTCTTTTTATTCATTATATTATTAAATGAGTTCATTATTTTTATTCATTATATTATTAAATGAGCTCATTCTTTTTATTCAATGATCTTTAAAAAAAATTAATACATTATTAAATGATTTTTTTTGTTATTAATACATTATTAAATGAGTTTTTTTGTTATTAATACATTATTAAATGAGTTTTTTTTATTAATACATTATTAAATGGACTATTTTTTATAATGAAAATGAATACAATGTAATATGCCCCACATCACCCACTTGGATGAGACTCAAAAACTAACCTTCACTAGTAAATACCTTCACAAGTACATACCTTCCTCTCACACAATTTAAGTTATATTTATATTTTAATTAAAATACTTAAACCAAATTTTAATTTCTAATATATTTATCACTTTTTTATAAGTTTCTTTTTTTATAATTCCAATTTAATTAAAATTCATTTAATTTATTATTTAATATCAAAATGTACATTAATTATTTTTATCTTGGTCACATGTTAATCATAAATAATAACCAGTCTTAACATACAAGAGTTTAATTATTATTATTTATTTTCCTAACTTATACGTTTTAGTCCACATGCACAGTTACATTTCTTAATTGGTTTAATTTTAATTTATACTTTTATAAAATACTAATTTTACGTTTTAACTCATTTTAATTTATATATATGTATTAACATTTAATATATAATAAAAAAACATAACTGTAAGAATTATAATAAATAATTTTTAAATGTAAAGACTAAAATTTATGATTATCTATTAATATAATGATCAAATTAATGTTTTTTTTGAAGGGATGAGTAGATAAACATGATCTTTATTTAATATTTTAACTATCTTCAAATAATATCTCAATATTATGTAACTAGAAGCTTCTCTAGGCTTGTATGTGGACCCTTGCAACAAGGCCCACAAACTACAAATCCACTATATCACTTATTCAACTTTTTATTTCTTTTAATTTCACAAATATCAAACTCAACAAGGTGGAGATCCATTATTTAATATGACACCAAGTTCTTCAATTCAGATTAATCATTATTAAAAATCAATAAATATTTTGAACTAGTAATATAGTTATCTAAAAGAAACTTAACCAATAATTGAAAGAAAAAATTCACTAAATGTAATTATTGAATATTATATAAAATTAGTCATTAACAAAATCGATAAATATTTTATAAATAATTAGAATTTATAAACTAATATAATTAAATTATGAAAAATTGGTAATAAAGAATGAATTAGAAAAATTATTTCTAAATGAAAAATAATTGTTAAATTTATTTATTATTCATTGTGATATTGTAAAGGATACTTGAAGTATACATACCTATGCTTACTCTCGTGGTATAGAATAGGACTATGATATAACATAAAAATGTAAAAAGTAAAAAATTATTGTTAACATTATTTTCTTAGTTTTATTATTAACTATAATTAGGTTAGTTAATTTTTAAAAAAATATTAATTAAATATATGTATTATTTTTTGTAAATAAAATAATCACATTGTTATTTTCAATTTTAAAATATTTTAATTTTTACATTATTTTAAAAATAATAATTAACTTATTTATAAATATTATTTCATAAAATTTTAATCACGGTATATTATTTTATAATTTTGACTTTTCTATTTAACTATCCATTGGGCAGAGGCACTAGAGATTAAGATAAATGAGATTATTCTCTCTTTTCAATTTGCAAAATGTCACTTTATAAACTTTTGAAAATGGTGTATTATATTATTTTATTATATCTACTTATGTGTTTAAATTTATTTATTTTATAAAAAATTTCATGTTAGATATCACTATGCAACTTGACATCTGAGTTATGTTGACACCTCAATTAACAACAATCATTTGGCATCACATAAAAAAAAATATTATTAAAAATAAAAATAAAAATAAAATACAAAAATATGGGAAGACTAGACCAAAACTCATATGTTAACAAAAATAATACATAGGTAGATTATACCTATTCAAAAAGAATTCTAAGAACAGACAATATAATAGCCTATTATACTAATGAAAATATTCTCTATGAAAATATTCAAAAGAACATTAGTTCTAGCAGTAAACGCAACACAAACCAAAACAAAATCATATTTCAGTCAGACATTAGTAAGCCACATCTTTTGAGTTTTCTCCATAGCATGTATAACCCTATAAAACTCAGCAACCAAAGCAATCTAAACTTCAAGAAGCGCAAAGAAAGCTCCAATAAATTCCCCCATACTTCCACGAAAAATACCTCCATAAGTAGCAAGATCAGGATATCCCCTACCAGCTCCATCAGTATTAATTTTAACCCAGACGGTTGAAGGAAACTCCCATCTAACAGGAAGAGGACGAAAAACTTTACCAATACGAGTATTAATACCAAAAAACTTGATTACGTTGAAATCCAACATATCATTCTTCATTGAAGCTTTAGACGAATTTCCCACTAGACGAGTTAAATCTTTAATAACCGAAATAGTCCTAGAAACCTCAATTTTATCTCAAAAACGAGCATAATTCTTCATATGTCATATCATCCAAATAGAAAAGTTATAACTGCAAGCTTAATCAATTTAACCAAAGGAGTATCATCACTCTTAATAAAAGAGAGGAGATCATCCTTATTACAGAAATGAGAAGTAGGAAAAATCTGCCGAACTCAACTCCAAATACACAAAGCATTAGAATATTCTATATAGTATGCATGCAAAATTATTGGAAACTAAACTTTTCTATATGTAGGTGAATTAATTCATTTTTTGTGGTATTTATTTCACAAAATAATACTATAAAATCCAAATTAAAAAAAAATATTCTTAAACTAAATAAAATCATCTAAGTATTGACATTTTCTATTTCAAAATTAAAAATATTAGTTGATATTAACAACTAAATTAAAAATAGTAATTCTCTCTTAATATATTAAATTTAAACTCCAATAAAAAGTACTTTAATAAATTAAGGGAAGAAGATATATATAAATTATTTTTGATCTCAACTCTTTAGCAATGTGAGACTATCGGGTGTATTGAAACAACTAGTGATTTTTATTTTATAACAAAGAAAAATTAGTTGCTAAAAATCAATATTAAATTTTATTGTTAACTAATTTTAATGTTATCTAAAAAAGTTTACGGAATGAAGAAAATTATTTAAAATATTTAAATTTAACCTTATAATCACATATTTTCATTATAATTACACCACTTTTATTGTGACATGAGAATATTATTTTTTGCAAGATATTATTTTGAAATGCTATATCACTTTTAGGATGTTGGAGATTCCACATCGACTAGAGATTAAAGTCTTTCATTGTATATAAGTTGGTGCAAACCTCAACCTCATGAGTCAGTTTTATGGGGTTGAGTTAAACTTAAAGTTCACTTCGTAATATGGTATCAGAGTCATTTCGAGCCTATCCTAGCAAGTGTTTGCTTGTGTTGGACCTATCGTGTCACCCGCTATCGTACCACCCATAATATATAGTTTCACGCACGAGTTAGCAGTCCCGACGTGAGGGGTGTGTTGGAGATCCTACATGGGTGCAAACCTCAACCTCATGAGCCGATTTTATGGGGTTGAGTTAGGATAATTTTTTTTATAATTTGGAGAAAAAAGGCTTTATTTTCTATGGTAAAAATGTTATCTCTTCCTCTTATGTAAGAGTTTATAGTAATAAATCATAAACTCGAGATTTTTATAGAAAAATTTCTACAAAGATTATACGAGAATGCTTGAATTTAAAAAAAAATGTCTTGCATTCAATATTTTTATTATTTTATTAGAGTGAATTTAATTTTAATATATAAATTTTTTCACATTTTAAATCGATAATTTAATCATTAACCAGCTGTCAAAATTACGTTACACCATTAGTGAAGGCATGATCAACACAATAGTACTAAATTCTAGTCATTCTAATTGCTTATAAACCACCTTTTTCTATCTCAAGACTCATAATTTATCAATTGAATTGGTAAAGTTCTTGCATGCTGAGCAAAAATAGAGATTTGTGAAACTTGGAAAATTTCAAGCTTTCAAGAGAACAAGGTTCTTCTTCTTACTTTCTTTGGTAAGTGGCTTTGGTTAATCTCTACCTTTCACCTTTCTTTTATGAGTTAAAAAATTTGTGTTATATGATATGCTAATGATGCTTTCTTGTATGAACTTTTATCCAGGTTGATGTTTCCTACCAATATGGGTATGTTTCTTAAACACTCTCTAAGAAATTTTAACTAGAAATTATGTTTGAATGAAAATCATATATACATTTTTTCCTTAATTTTTATTTTCATTTAGCAAGGATTTTTTTAAATTTGTTCTTCAAACTTGTGGTTTTTTCTTTTATTTTTCTCCTAATTTATCTGTAAGTTCAATGATTATTTTTAATTGCATTTCATTTTTCTTTCCATCTTTTCACTTTAAAACTTTTTATTATTTTTAAGAAATGTTGTTGTCGGAGATCCTCGGAGATCCCACTTTTGTATAAGTGGAGCGTAAATCTTTCTTTACAAATCGATTTCTTGATGTTAAATTAGGTTTAAAATTCATTTTCATCGACGTCTATCTTATAGTGAATTAATCGAATCTATAATCTCAATTACTATTGAACACTTCTCTATTCTCACACTTGAGATGTCTAATCTTCAACGTAGCGTGATATATCTAACGAGATCGTCGCTGTAATTGGGATTTCAGGAGAAAGATATCAAATATTTGAAGTTCCTTTTTTGTATATTATATGGATGATGATTTTGTCCGTAAGGACCATTATTGAGAATCTTTTTGAATGAAAATCATATATACATTTTTTTCTTAATTTTTATCTCCATTTTCCAAGGCATTTTTTTTAAATTTGTTTTTCAAATTTGTAGTTTTTTTAATTTTATTTTTCCCCTAATTTATATGAAAGTTCAATGATTTTTTTAATTGACATTTCACTTTTCTTTCCATCTTTTCCATCTAAAGCTTTTTATTACTTTTAAGAAATGTGGTAATTGGAAATCCCACTTTTATATAAGTGAGGCGTAAATCTTTCTTTACATATCGACTTTTCGGTGTTAAATTAGGTTTAAAATTTATTTTCGTCAACATCTATCTCAGCGGATTTATCGGATCTAGAATCTCGATTACTATTGAACACTCCTCTATTCTCACAATTGAGATGTATAATCTTCAACGTCGCGTGCTGAAGATTTCACATATAGATATATCTAACAAGATCGTCATAGGAATTGAGATCTCATTCAAGGAGAAAGATATCAAATATCCGAAGTTTCTTTTCTGTATTATATGGATGATGATTTTATCCATAAGATCCATGATTGAGAATTTTTTGTTCTTCTTTCCATGAGAAAGAGGCGAAACGTAATCAACTTGAATTCAAAACAATTATTCAAAATTTTAGTGAAAGACTAAATTTATTACCTCACGTTTGCTTTTCACACCAAAAAAAAAAATCAAAGGAAGTGGATGGTTTCTTTAAACAATAAGGGATTGGGTCAATTAGAGTACATGGACATCTTTAGTGAAAGAGTGTGTTGAAAATTTCACATTAATTAAAAATATATCTAAATTAGAGTATGTGAGTCAGGTTCAAACATCACCTAACAAAGTTTTTATTGAGTTGTGGCTTGGTTTATACATGTATCTATTAATAATAACTTTTATTTATGAATACAATAAAAGATATTTAATATATATCTATATATATATATATATATATATGTGCATGCATGATGGGCTAAATGTTTTGTATGCTCATGTACATGTGATTTTTTTAAAAATAAATTGTTTTATTCTTATAATCCTTTCATTTCTTTTAAATGCACGTCCATAAGGAATGCATATCTTTATTGGTTGAATTCTCATTAGTAAAACCAATTTTTTTTCATTGATTTTAATGTGAATATAATGATGAATTGTGAGTAGCAAAATTAATTCTATAAGATATTTATTGTCATTTATACTTATTTATTTATATTTTTGTATTATTACTTATGTTAATAAAAATATCGTATATATATATATATTCTTGGATTGGAGATGTTGAATTATGTTAGAGATATGGCACATAGATAAATGTAATGAAATATTGAAATCTCTAGTTAAACATATTAAATATGTAGAGTTTTTGTGTGTGTGCATATTATATGAATGATTTGATTTGTATCCATCATGATTGAGATATTCTTCATCGTCTTTCCTTCCTTAAAAAAGAGGTGGATATACTATTTATCAATTGAATTTTTATCGGTAGAACTAAATATTTTGAGTGAGTTGAGTGTGAGCATAATAATGAATTGTGAGTACCAAAATTAATTATATAACACAATTATTGTCATTTAGATCTTACTTATGTGGATAATGACATTACTTATGTTAATAAAAGTATTGTTTAGATATATTTTTATTCTTAAAAAAAAATTAAAATTTTTTTCCACTCAATAAGTTATTTTATTAAGATAAATAATGATACAAGTACGTACATATGTTTATAAATAATTTATTAATATTTATCAGTTTTATTTATTCTTTTGCGTATCCCATTATATTATCTATCATTCTTATATTTGCTTTTTTTCTTTCTCTGTAAAGTAGAATGCATGGTGCATATAGTTTTACTCATATAAGTGAAGATAGCACAAAGGATAATTTATTTATTACAAAAATGATTATGTCACATAATTTCTTACATTTCAATAAAATCAAAAGATAAAATACTTTTCTTATACCAAAATTGACTAAATTTTTTTAAAAAAATCATATTGGAACCAATGAGCAAATATAGAATCTACAATATGAAATCTAGCTTCTGAAATGCATGTTTTGATATATACAGGTTCTAAAAAGAAACATGTAAGAATTGATGATGAAGTTGAATACGAAGAGAGAAGAAGAAGTAGTAGAATTGTTGCTTTGGAAAAGAAGAAGCAACTGGAAAAAGAGAGAAAATTAGCCATAGCTTTGGAAAATAAGAACAAATCAATCAATGATGTAAACAACAAAGGAAAAGGAAAAGCAACAATGGAAGTATGGGAAGACTTCAGTGACTTTAATAATGAAGAAGGAGGCCCAACAAAGAAGAAACGCAAGAACAAAGAGTTTTCTCAACTAATTTCTTCAATCAAGGTATCTTCTTTTTTTAATTTTTTTGTGTCTTATTAAATCATAGGATATATATATTATAAATACTAGTTCAATATATTTTTATGATAATTTTTTAATAAATTCGTTAAAAGTACCAAGTTTAAGATTATTTTAGTGAAAAATTATATTGTACTTGCATTATTATTGTACCTATTCTCATTATCAACTCGGATTTCTTAATGTATATGTATAATCAATATTTGATATAATTTTATATACAATGTTTTTTTTTATTTTATTTTTTTTTTTTACTTCAAAGTCAATTCAGGAAATAGCAAGAGAATCACAAAAAGCAAGTTCTTCGGGAGCAAATGGTATGTTCATAATTAATCTCTAGAAGGAACTAAGTAGATTTTGCAATTGCAACTTTCAAATATTGTGTTTATGATAATAATTATTGTACTTTTCACATGTAGACTTATCTTTGAGTGGTATGCCACTAAAGAACATCCTTGAGATAATTATCGACTTTTTGCAAAGGTAAAAACCAACTTAGTTCATGATGTTTTTAAATATTCATAATTAAATGAAATATATGATGTTTACTTATAAATGTCTTACTAGAAAATATCCATGTATGAATAATTATAAAACTTTGTAAATGTGCAGGAGAGACCTGGATGAACTATTTGCTGAACCAATTAATCCTACTGTGGTTTGTTGTTTGCCTTTAATTTGAAAATATAATTAATAATATCTTGTTCATTTGATGATTAAACTTTGTTAGTTATGTTGAATAATTATTTTGAAAGGTGAAAAACTACTACGAAATTGTCAAGCAACCAATGGATTTTGCTACCATGAGGACTAAACTTCATGAGGGCATGTACACAGACCTTGAACAATTTAAGGTTTGAAATCATCACACTTGACTCTTATTTGATTATTATGCATATTCATTTTTTTCTTTATATTATTTTTCTCACTTTTTTCTTTTTCATATTTTTCTTTATTTCTTACCAATTTCTCTTTCTCACTTATTTTTTATTATTTATATAATTTAGTTTTTGCACATATCAAGAATTCTCAGTTTTACCTTTTAAATAATATAAGATAAACATCATTGATTTAATTTTACTTTTGGTACCTAGCATCAAACTAAAAACCCACTACACAAATAAGAGAAACAAGTTTGAAATGTATAAAAGAAAACAAAATATAGAAACTAATTTAGTAAGTTTTTCATCTCTCACTTTCTTCTAATCATACCAAAATAATGGGTGTTGCTCTCTATAATTTTTATGAGAATATAAATTTGACAACCTATTTTAACTAAATAACTAAATTTTATGGAAGAAAAATGACAAGTTCTTTTGACTCATTGTATTCCATTCAATTCAAAATAGAATTTCTAATAAGTGTAGTTGTTTCTTTTTTTTCACATTTATCAAATATGTTAAGGTATGCATTTAACTTATTTTGAGAATTCACATAAGTATTATTTTAGTTATCTTGTTACTAATTTCACCACTTACAATTTGTCTAGAATAATATGAGTAAGTTATAATGTCTCACATCTTTAAATTTCTCTTCAAATATATCTCACCACTTTATTTAGTACCTAGTTGTGGAATTTTTCTCTTCCTAACAAACTTACATTTCATTCTATTTCAATGATGTGCAGTGTGATATATTCCTAATATGCTCAAATGCAACTAGTGTTTATCCTGAAAGATCAAAATACCATGAAGTGGTATGACCAAATAAATTAGGAAGGTTCAAGTTATTCAAGCTCACTCTCAATAAAACTTTGAATAATCCTTGTTCAACTTAATTTCTTTCAGGCAGAAGATATAAATAAATATGCCAAGTGGACTTTTGAGGCTCTAAGTGTTGACCCTCAACTATATTTTTCAGAAAGGAAAAAACGTCAAAAGAGAAAACCACAAAAAGGGAAACAAAAAACTCCAAGGAAGGTTGCTCCTAAACAAATTGGTATGGAAACATGTTCTTCATTTAACATTCATATAGTCTTAACCATTATGGTTTGTGCCTCCATCTTAAAAAAAACTTGTTATTTGCCTTCATGTAGTTCTAGTCCTCATTTTATTCATTATATAAGTGATTGTAAATCATAAATATTTTAATATTTTAATTTATTCTCTCTTTTATTTGTTTGAAGGAATAAGAGCAACTAATTGTGTTTCCCTTTTGATACAGAGAGCACAAATTCTCCTGAAGCACAAAAAAGAGACTTGTATTGGCCTCCAAATAATCCCTTGTTTTCTGATGTCCTAGATGCTACTAAGAAGGCTAACATTCAAGTAAGTTTTGTTTTTCTTTAAAACATCCACTATAAGTTATTGATTTAAAAGTAACCATACAAGCCAATAGTAAATTATTATTAATGGAAAAGGTATAACACACAATGGATGTGGAATAAAGTAGTATAACAAATGGAATCACAATAACACATAAAACTTTCTTATTACTGATTTATCATAGTGTACATAAAATTTTATTGGATGACTACATTTGAAAGACAAATATGATATTGTAGTGTTAATTCCTTATACTACTCCCATATATTACTTTCATGTAGTTGTATATCTTTATCACTTAACATGAATCCTAATTTCAAATTTTGTGTTATAAAGATTTTTACAAGTGCATGTTGGTATTGCAGGTTAATGAAAATACAATTAACTACAAAGAAAGCCTTATGAAGTTTGTGAAAGGCTTGGGACCAGTTGCTGAAAAGGTCGCAGCTAAAAAACTAGCAGCACTTCAGGATCAACCACTCAACATTAGTGAAAATGTCTCAAGAACTCAGAGCATGCAGCAACCAACTCCAAAAGCACCAACAAATTCAGTCTCTTTCAATGCTCCTACCCTTCCTCCTTCCTTTCCGTCACTGAATAGACCATTCACTATTCCTGGTTCTGCAACTCGAGAAAACATAAGTGTCAACACCAACAATGTTGACAGAGTTCTTATGGGGGATAGATCTCATATGAGAAACAAGATCATTACAAATGAAAATTGGCATGCCTGTGCTGCTTCTCTTTTGAGCAATATCTTTTTTGAGAATGGGAAAGGGGGGAGCTCCAGTGCAAATGAAACTATGGACGCTAGGACCCTCTCAAAGGGAAAAATGGTTGCCCCAGTTGAGGATGTGTCTTCTCTTCTTGGACCTGTACAAGAGAACTATAACAGACAGAAATTGGGAGTTAACATTAGCAACAACAATAACAATAATACAATACCGTGGAATACCGCCACTAACAGGCCAAACATGTTTTCTACAGGAATCTCTAGTAGTTTGTTTGCCACAGGAAGCTCTAGGAATTTTCCTCCCATTGTTCATCCAACACGTGTGATTTCAGGGCCTCAACCAAGGCCAACGAGATCCATATCATTAAGCAGTGGTGGATTATCAATGATGCAACAATCAGGGATAGAAAACACCATGACATTGCCTAGGAATAACCCCCCTATGTATCAATCAATGCAAGAAAATCCAACTTCTTGCCTATCAAGCAAATACATCACTCAAACATCCCATGTGCGTGAGCCAAGGCCTAATGACATTATTAATCTTGCAGATATGCATCTCAAGCCTCAGTCAGAGGCAAGAAACTCAATGTATGGAAGGCCTTGTAACAACTTTGCACAGATACCTCTTATGCAAGAACGTCATCAACCATGGTCATCAAATTCCATGTCTAGCCCTAATCCCTCAATGTTTTCTCCTTTGTATCAACCAATGCAAGGAGAGTCAGTTCCATGTAAGAACCTCTCATTAGGGTCAACTGTTTTTCCTTCCCCTAATGGATTTTTTTTCTAATGACTCAAATAATTCATTGTATGGTTTAGGTACCTCATATCCACCAATGGACTTTCAAGCCATGCTAGACTCTCAAGACTTCATCAATGACTCTTGGCCAATGAATGCAAGTTTTGAACAAGTCATGCACCAAGCTGCAACATTCACTCCACTAACAACTCAAGGTTTCCCTGAAATGCAGATGCAGGCAATTAATCAACAGAACCCTCACGTACCTGCTCCTCCACAACCAAATTCAACTTCATCTCCTTAAGTGACCTTAGGAGGTGGAATAAACTTTGTGGAGGAAGAAGTGTTCTACATGCCAATTAGAGAAAACTCCTCCACCACCTCCTTGGTACGATGATTAACTGCTTAACTTAGATCTTAAACTCTATATACAATGCATTTATAATATTATTTTATGCATCTTACAGCAAAATCCTTTTTCAATTTTTTTTCAGATAAAATCTTTGCAATTGAGAGTGTTGATTTGCCTGATGTTGAGTTGAAGACAATTTTAAATGTGCCATTGGAAAATGTAACTGTTTACTTGCCCTATAGCTTTGCTTTATCATGCCCTCTTTCACTAGTTAGCATGACAAAGTATAGAACATGTTGGATGAAAATTGCAGCATAAATTTTATTTGATGAGAACAATGATACACTGTTTCAGATTTTGCTAGAACTAAGTTTAAAAAATAACAATGAAAAAAACTTATGCACAGGTAATGATTTGAATGTGAGTGAAAAAAATAATTGTATTCAATTGAAAAAATAAGCTTTTGAAATGTAAATCAAATATAAAAAAACGTAGTTAATCATCGATCCAAAGAAGTTGCAGAGGAAACTCTTCTCACTTGCATGAAAGAGCTTCTCCTCTACAGAGGTTTATTCCACCTCCTGTGGCCACTTCTAGAGCAAAGTAATTTCTGTAACTAAAACTTGATTTTGTAACTAAGAGTATCTTCTCTATTTATAGCCAAGATAATTTTCATAATTTTCATTTAGGTAGTTTAAAAAACTCTTTTCCTATAAAAGCCCCACCTAATATTTTATAGTTACTTAAAAAATAACATCTAAATAAAGAAAATATAAATTTGTGAATATTGAACTGTTTTGATTTCTCTAAAACTTCTTTTGTTAAAACAATATTAATATTGTGTTTGGATAGAAAAATTTTAGAAGGTATTTTTTTTTATATAAAAAGGATAAAATGTTTTAAGACAAAATATACTGTTCAAGAACTTTAAAAAAAAATCCAAATTTTATTAAAATAATGAGAGTATTTAAAATTAGAGAATTCCAATTTAAAAAAAAATAAAGATATGCTATTTTTTATATTTTAAAATTTACGTGTCTTATTTTTATATTTTCTCTTCAACTCGATTTTGATTAAAACTTTATTTCTTTGGTTAAGGTCGAGATATTATTAGGATAACTAGTTTTTAATTAATGTTAACAATTTTTTTATTAAGATTGATACGAGTTATTTTTTATTTAAATTAATAGAATTCTTTTTAAATCACTATTATTTCTTATTTGATAGGTTTTGTCGATCAATATGATATGCTATTTTTTTTATGCCGAATGTGATTTAAACTTGTTTTATTAATGTTTTTCATATTTTTTTTATATTTATAATAATTATTTTCTATTATCAATCTCAATATTACTCTTAGTGTTGTTAGGATTTTTTTTTCTTTCTATTTTTGACTAAGAAAACTTCCAATTACCATTAGCAAGGATTTTTTTCCTTGTGGATATGAATCAACTTTTCTTATTAATGTCTATCACAATTTGTTTATATTTATAATGATTATTTTTTTTTATCATCGGTACCAATGTTATTTTTTATCGAAATAGTGTGTTACGATTTTTTTTTTATTGAAAAAACTTTCTGTCAATATTAACTAGAATTTTTTTTAATACAAAAGGGAAAAGTTTTTAACTAACATTAGTAAAAAAGCTAAGCAAAAGAAAACTTCAACAAAGAATATAATTAAAATAATTATGATCGATAGCCTAAATAATTGTGGTTAATATTAATCATTAATTAAAAAAAATTGGTATTGACAATTTCTAACAAAATATAAAATAAATGACTTAAAAACAGATAATAATATTTTTTAATTATTAACAATTGTTTGATATTAATTTTTGTTATATGATGATAATTTAAATACTTTATAAAAAAAAGAATTAAATTCAATAAATTTAAATATTTTTTAAAAATAAAAAATTCAAAATAAAATAAATTCAAATTCAACATATTTAAATGTCTCAACAATTTTAAAATGATCTATTAAAAACAAAACCAAAACTACAATTCTTATTAATAACTTGTCACCATAGAAAACACAAATTACATTTTCTAACATATGAAACTGAATTACAAATAAGTTTTATCTCTATATTCATATTCATGTAAAGTCATTTGAAGAAGAGCTTTTGTTTCATTCACTACATTGTTACACTACAAGAAAATAATGAAATAAAAACTATTTTTTAGAAACAAAAATATAATTAGTTGTTATAGTGACTAAATTAGAGACTATTCTAGAGACTAAAAAAAACTTGATTTCTAAATTAGTTTCTATTATTGTTAAATGATTTCTAAATTGGTATTTAATTAACCACCAAGGTTTTTGCTACCAAATTTAAAATCTAAATAATTGGTAGTTAAAACCTTGGTAGCTAATTAGATACCAATTTAAAAACTATTTAACAATAATATAAAATAATTTAGAAACCAAATTTTTTAAGTCTCTAAAATAGTCTCTAATTTAGTCACTATAACAATTAATTATGTTTTGTTTATAAAAATGGGTTTCTATTTCATGATTTTCTTGTAGTGTTAGATGAGCTTTTCTTTATTCATTATATTATTCAATGAGTTATTTTTATTAATTATATTATTAAATGAGTTATTTTTATTAATTATATTATTTAATGAGTTTTTTTATTAATTATATTATTAAATGAGTTATTTTTATTAATTATATTATTAAATGAATTATTTTTATTAATTATATTATTGAATGAGTTATTTTTATTAAGTATATTATTTAATGAGTTGTTTTTATTAATTATATAATTTAATGATTTTTTTTATTAATTATATTATTAAATGAATTATTTGTATTAACTATATTATTAACTGAGTTATTTTTATTTATTATATTATTTAATGAGTTATTTTTATTAATTATATTATTAAATGAGTTTTTTTTATTAATTATATTATTAAATGATTTATTTTTATTAATTATATTATTAAAAGAGTTATGTTTATGAATTATATTATTAAATGAGTTATTTTTATTAATTATATTA
>Ga0123342_1000922_pt1 | contig 48957 bp, 25 predicted proteins | sample Turbeawhitnodule_FD_89960 | JGI IMG/M metagenome (GOLD analysis project Ga0123342, IMG submission 89960) | Root nodule microbial communities of legume samples collected from Mexico - Turtle bean Mexico white nodule | ecosystem: Host-associated > Plants > Roots > Nodule | place: Mexico: Nepantla...
TCAAATCTTAACAAACTCTTAAATTGCATTAAAAGATTGGTCAAAGCATTTAATGACTAGAGCGTAAGCAGTTAAATCATTTAAAGCTCAGTCAAAGATAAAACAGTTTTTCTGTTATGGTCCAAAACAAACAATCGGTTGTTTACTCGAATCAATAAGTTGTTTTGGTTTTAACAACTCAACCATTTGAAAAACAGTTTTCAATCTTTTCTCAAAACATCTAAGTATAAACAATCGGTTGTTTCGACAAAACAATCAGTTGTTTTAACTTAGTTTGAAAAACATTTTACTTTCATAAAGATTGAGAATGCCTATGCTTTAGATTTAATCAAGGGGTGGATTACAACACTCAAACTACCCAGAACTAAACTAAACCAGCACAGCAACAACAAGCACAACCAAGGCTTCAACATCCTTCAAAGGGTTTGGGTTCTTCAAAGCTTGAACACCACTTGGTTCAACAACTCCCTCAAATGATAATCCGACGATCTATACTGAACCTCTCTTTCTTCTGCGGGCCATGACAAGATTTCTCTTGACGACCTTCCACTGCTGATTTCCGAACTTCAGATTATGTCCTTGTTCGTTCAACTGCCTAACAGAAATCAAACTATTCGTCAAGCTTGAAACAACTCTGACATCCTTCAAAGTCCAAAAATCGATTGGTGTCTTCAACACTACGTCACCCATGCCCGTAACATCAAGAGTTTTGTTGTCTGCTAGTCTTACCTTTCCAAAGTCTCCGATAGCTAGATTCTGCAATGCTTCACTGTTGTGGCTGGCATGAAATGAAGCACCAGAATCCATGACCCTGGAATCCACACTACTATCCACGCAACAGATTAAGAGGTACTCGTCCGCGGACTCTTTTGCAATGTTGACTTGTTTATCATTTAGGCATTGATTCCTGAAATCTCCCACCTCCTTCCAGTCCCAACATGTTACACTTGAGCAATTCTGAGTCTTTGACTGACTCCTTCTTCTGATCTTGCTCCCACTACCTCTGATATTTCTCTTACCTCTGATGACAGTTAGCGATTCACTAGATAATTTCCATAACTCCTTCTTCTGACGTCCTCGCCAAGAACGAGATCACGGATCTTCTCAAAAGTGAATCCATCGGGTCCTGCTAAACTGGTAACTGCTGTAACCGTACTGTCAGGTAATGACGATATCAACAGTGAAGCTTGAACTTTATCATCAAATCTAATGCCCACTGACGTAAGTCTGTCTAAGAACGAATTCATTTTATTGATGTGCTCAGTAACTGAACTAGCAAATCCTCAATTGGCATTTTCCACCAACTGAAATTTGTATCATCGAAATTTTCAATTCAGAACTTCCTATCTTATGCCATCTCAAACGACAAGTCGAGATACTCGATACAACTAATTTCAAATCTTGGCAATCTCTTTTTTTGTTTAAACCAAGAACACAAAATTGCACCACCCAAAATCACTCACCAACAGACCTGGTCGCAGTCCCCACTACACTGGCGCTCCACCGCACTGGAGCGTTGCTGTCAGGACACGCACCGCCGCTATTCGCACTTCGCACCGCACTGGCGCGCTCCGCACCACCACCGCCACTAGTCACTGCTGTCGCACCGACTCTGTGCCGTCTTAGACAAGTACACATGCAGAACGCACACGCAACCCTAGCTTTGGAACGTCGTTGCCGCCCTTTGAAACCCTAGCTTTGGGACGTCGCTGTCGCCTTTGCGAAACCCTAGCTTTGGGACGTTGCTGCTGCCCCTGTGAAACCTTAGCTTTGGGACGCTGTTGTTGCCGCAATTTTCACATCTCGTCGATTCTGTTTGTTACAATTTTATTACAAGCACAAAGATCTCTTAAATAGAGATTATAGCGAGGACACAATAATTAAGCTCACTCACACTAAAACATGGTGTCTAGTCAGTCCAACCCAATTGGTCCTTGCTTCACACTCAACAACTTCTTCTTAAAGATCCACTTACAACCAATGGGTTTTGCTCTTTTAGGCAGATCTACTAAGGTCAAGTATTATTTTTCTTAATTGAATCAAACTCAATTCTAATGGCCTTATCGCACTGTTTAGCATTAGGAGCACTAGTAACTTCTAAAAAAAATTATTGGATAATTTTCAACTAGATAAGTGTAAAAATCATCTCCAAATGAGGTTTCCTTTCTCCATCCCACACACTTGTGTAGGAGGTAAAGACGTTTCTGTTTGCATAGAAGTGTCTGGTAGCTCCAGACTCTACCACTCATTTACTTACATTGGTCACAAGATTTACTTGCGAAACGACTGCAATAATGGTATCTTCCCCTTTGACTATATTTGCCATAAAAGGATTTTCATTTTTGGTCCTCTGTCTGCACTGAGGTGCATGATAACTTGGCTGTTAGAATTAGTGGCCTAAACAAGAGGGGGGTGAATTGTTTTCACAAGATTTTCGCAAAGTTTGGAAGTAGAGTGAAAAGTTCTAAAAAGTCAACCAATTGATTTTCTGTTCAACTCAATAATTTTTTTTAAGGTTATCTACAAAAATTCAACCTGTTGTTTTCATGAAACAACCGGTTGTTTATACCAGCAGAATACGAAGCCAAGTTAAAACAATTTATAAGAATAGAGATAGAGAGAATCACACAAGAGGTTTATACTGGTTCACTCTTAACCAAGAGTTACATCCAGTGTTCAACTAACCATTGAGAATTCACTATGTAATCAAACATATATTACAAACCACACACCAAGAGTGATGATCTTGAACCCCTCAAGAACACACACCACTCTTTGGCAACACTACAGTTTCCAGAAACACTTTTATGAAACTGCCTTACACAAGAACACACAGAAATACAGTGTTTAAGGAGAAAAAAAATTGAATATACCTGGGTTTTACAAAGCTATGGTTCAGAAGTATACAAAACTCAATCTCATTCCACACACTTGAGATGATCAAAAGCTTTTGAATTCTTGTAAAATGTTTTTAGTAATATTTCTTTCTTAGAGTATTGAAAAGAATATCAAACAACCTTTATATAGACTCAATAAATTTGTCAAAGATGTTAGATAAAAAACCATAAGTAGTTGGAATCATTTAAAACAGTTCAAACCACTTAACAGAATTCCATTAGGAAAACAACAGGTTGTTTTCCAAAACAATTTATTTAAATAATTTCTCTGTTAAGGTTTTCATAAAAACAACCAATTGTTTCATCAAAATAACCGATTGTTTCTGTTTGACAGCAAAGACAAAATTAAGCGAAGTTTTTCCAAATCATTTTGAAAACCACTAAGTGTCAAACAACAGGTTGTTTCGACAATTCAACAAGTTTAAATCTCATAGCTTTTTAGAAAGAACTTATTTTCAAAAAGATAAAGAATCAAATGAGCTTGGATCAAAACAAGGAGTGAATTAACAAGTCAAAAACTACTAGACAACACACACACAGTAACAGGGTCTTCAAGATTTTTAGACAAATTTGGAGAAATCAAAGCATCTTATTCAACAATGGCTTTCCACAAACAAAGAAATTTCTATTTTTCTTGAAGGTAGAGTTAGTTCCATTGGGACAAGAAAATTTATTATTATATTTCTCTTTGTGATCAGGTTTTTTCTCGTACCTTTTTGGAGCTGGTTTGTCTTCTACCATGTTTGCTTTGGGAGACAGTTTTGGCCCTTGCATCAGCACACTCCTTTTTTTGTGTCTTTAATGATGTTATGGGTGATCAGATCTAGTTGTAACATTTGTTTGTGTTAGTGCTTTAGTTGTTGATTGAAATCAGTCCAAGATTACAGAAGTTTTTCACTCAGCAGTTCCGACACGAATTCATTAGAAGGCTATGCTATCTGCTTTGATATCTTCAAGCAACTTGTGGTATTCGTTTATCTGAATTTTTATGTCCTTGTCTTCAATCATCTCCCAGCAATAGTAATTTCCGATCACGAACCTTTGTCTAACGACGTCTTTAGTAGTGTATTTGAGGATAAGGGAATCCCAAATATCTTTTGCTTCCTTGTAAGAGTAATTGGTGAGTAAGGTGTGACGACATACCTTATTTGCATAGGTCCAAACATCAATTTGTTTTGTAGGCCATAAGTCCTTACGGTTGTAGTAAAATTAAAGTTGAAAACACAAAAATATTGGTTTCTTGAGGCGAGGGTGAACATTGTCCGCAAGTACTTATCCACAGTATATTGCGCAAGTCCCCCAGGATACAACAAGAACTTCTCGGATAATACCGAGGATAAGAATTAGCAAGTAAACTCCTCTAGAGTAAAAATTCAAAAATGTGAAAGTAAGAGGAAAGATAAAATTAATGAAAAAGAATAGAGGAAGTCGTGAGTGAGATGATTTTGGAGCAAAGGGGAGCAACATATTCATAGATGGAGAAAGAGCAATAGCCCATTGTGAAGATATGAAACTGCTCCATAGGCCAAGAAAACAGAACCGTCCCAAGTGCTGACTGCCGGAAGCGGAAGATACCACCGGAAAAGTGGGGAAAACCTGCAGGAAAGTAGGAAAGAAGAGAAAGGAAAGGCGCGAACCTTCTCGGTTGTGGCGACCACGATTAGGGGTGGAGAAGGGCAACGTTGCGCGTCAACCTCGAGCATATCCAGTCTCCTCTACACGTTCCGAGATCCCCTCCAATAGCAAAAAAAAATAAAAAAATTCCACAAGGTTTTCTGTGCACAAACTGTTTTCCTCTTGCAATATTTGTTTATACGATTTTACAACAACTATGCCTATAGATTAATATATAAATAAAGATATTTTTTAAATCTTTGTATCTCTTATATATTTAGCACTCACTAATTTTTTGTACAAGAAGTGAATCAAATAGTGAGTTTGACTAAATGAGTTTGACTGTATGAGTGAGTCTAACTACTCGCACCATCTGTGCTTTATATCTGTGAGCCTGACTAATTTTATCATTTGTACTTATCAATAAGTTTGACTAATTCTATCATGTGAGTTTGACTACTTATATAATATGAGTTTGACTAATTGTATTATTTGTACTTATACTAGTGAGTCTGACTAATTGTACCAATGAGTTTGACTAATTGTATCATCTATATTTATATCATCTTAGTTTGACTAATTATATCATTTGTGCTTATACTAATGAGTTTGGTTACTTGCATGATATGTAGTTGTATTAGGGAGTTTGTTTGATAAATCGTATAATTTGTGTTTGTATTAGTAAGTCTAACTGATTCGACTTGATACTATTTCTTATTTGATAATTGTTCCCACTTCCTTTGTTTTTTGTGTGTACAATTTGTCTTTTATAAAATGATAAAAATAATTTAAACATATACACTTCACACCTCCATATGTTGGACAACTCTCTGCAGTGGTAAATGCTACATTCCCGAGACTATAGTGGAATGTGGACGTATAGAACAACACAGTGACCTTTAGAAGATAATGATCATCTTTGTTGACCTTACCACATGGAACCACATTCATCAATATTATTGTACCTATTATGATTATTTTTATTATTCAATCAACTAGTACACATGAGAATCCATTGTACATCATGATAGTAGATTAAGTGTTGAAAAAATGATATGATTAATACAATGAATTTTTCGATATGTGTGTGCGTCTGGATGTGACAAACATCAAACATCTTTTGGAGTTTGAGCTAAAAATAGATAACAACATCCAACTATTGGGAAGATTACGTAAAAGAAAAATAAAGCATTTAATGTTATACAAAGAGCATTTAATGCATCCTACTCAAGAAAGTTCACCAGAAACAAAAAGGACATCCAAAAGGAGCTAAATCTTCTCAAGGGCTAAAATTAAATCAATAATGACCACTTTCTTTAGAGCCTATATAAAACAACTCAAGAAGAAGAAGAAAGTGAGAGACTACATTGTATAATGCAAGAACTCTACTAAAATTTTTGAGCCAACAAACAACTTTAAGAAGAATGTTAGTGTTCATTTCAACAAGCTAAAAGAGAGAGCATTAAGCTTACATATTAACAGACAATCAATCTCTCTAGTGACCAAAAGGCCAGTGATCTACTGATCGCCAACGGTACAACTTCTACATCTTAGTCAAGAGTGAGTTATTAGCAAGGAGCGGATGTTATTTAAAGAATAATTGCTCAAGTCAAAAGTGTCTTGTGAAATAACACTTGGTTAAGCTAAAATTGACTTATGCAAAGAATACTTGAACGAGGTCAGCCAGGAGTGGTTGCGAGCCAAAAACATACTCGGGTCAAGTCAGGAGTGACTTGTGAAAGAATACTTGAACAAGATTAGTCAGGAATGATTGTGAACCAAAAGAATACATAGTAAGCTAGGAATGACTTGTGTCAAGAATATTCAAGGGATTAGTCAGGAGTGGTTGCCCAAAGAATACTCGTATTGTACTTTGCAACATTAATCTGTTTGATAAAACATAATTTGTTGATTAAAATTTGGATGTAGTTTATTGTGATAGACAAACAAGTATAAAAATACTGAGAGTATTCTCTCTATTTAAATGTGTTAACTCATCACGACGAATTTAGGATGGATTGAACTTTGTTCCGAAATTTTGACAAAAAAAGTGAGTCAAATTGAGTTGAGTCATTTTTACTCGTGAATCAATATGTGAGTTAAGTTTCCTCACTTTTAACACATTTAAGTTACAAAACTTAGTTATATCCTAAATGGTCACATAGATAGTATTAGACAAGAGGGTACTTTCTCCTCAACTATTATTTAAAAACATTCTGATTTAATGTTAATCAACATTCAACATTATTCACGTGAAGTTACAAACAAAAAATGATAAAAGAACTTACAAAGTGTAGGAAGTCACCTGCATGAGATTTATTTCATTGACCTAAGTGTTAATGCCAATATTTTTCAGGGATGAAAAATGAAAATGTTAGTTGCACTTATTTTATTTTCTAATGCTTTCAACTTAAATAGATGATAAGGAATATCAACAAGAAGTGAGAAAAACATGTCAAACATAATACTCTCAGCTAAGGAGGTGAATATGACTTAAAAGAACTAATTTATCAATGGAAGAAAATTATAAAAGACTTAAATATCACTAAAACAATTTCAATGATCAATCATACAACACTCATATTTTTAAGACAAACGATATTTCACTCAAATAAATATCACCCATTATGAATTTTTTTTATAAAAAAAGTTATTAAAGAAATTAAAAATAACTTATTTTGTTAAATTGAATGAAATTGTAGAGAATCAAAATTGGAAGTAGGTGAGTTATGAAGCCAAAAGCTTCCCTAGCTTATTGTGGCAAAGGTGGCATTGGCTTCCAAATCCTTGTCCTATATTCATTGATTGCTCAACTTCTCATCTTTCTCACTATTTTTGTCCCACCCATGAAATCATCTCTTAATAAGGCCCTACTATAGCTCACGGGTAAGAATGCAAACGCCACGTCACGCCTAATATTTTACATATTCAAAATTTTAATTCCAAATGAGTTCCACCATAAATTATTTATGTTCAAAATTCATTTTAAGATGTGCATAAAACCAGAACTTACTTTCCCAACATTCCGAATCTCCAACTAAAAACAAATAATTCCTTGAATTTAGTTTCACACTGAAACCACTCTGTATCTCGTATTCAAAATTCGTCTCACTCAAGTTTAAACTAAATGAGGTTAAGTTTTAATTGTAATTTTGACTTCTTAATTTTAGAAGTATTTAAAAAATGTAGAAATCATTACAGTATGCTTGATCTCTTTAAACAACAAAAAAGTCATTCATAACTCGAAAATTGAATCCTATATGTTTAAGATTTTACTGTATGAAGCAGGTAGATGCCCTTTCTCCCTCTTACTCCCAACAATTAAAAGGCATCTGTAAACATTGGAGAGCATAGTCACCATCACCAAAGCATCAAGAGGGACCAGGTATGGGCATCACAGTGAAAACTGAATTCTTAAAAGAGTTCTGAAAACTGAATTCTTAAGAGAGTAGTTGATAATTTTATACCATATTATAATCGAAAAAAAAAAAGAGGAAGAATAATTCTAGAATTATATTGTGTATTTCTACTGTACAATTTTCAAAATAACATTTTACTTTTGTCTTTTTAAAATTCATCTCAGCACATTGGTCTACGATTTTATTTGATTTCTGACTTTCTAAACATCTTCCAATTAATATAAATAAACTGTTCTACAACATGTGAAAGCTCAAAAGAGATGGTTATGATGGGAAAAATCAAAATAGAAAAAGCTAACAGTGGGTTCTTTATTAGTTAACTTTCCTAACACCTTTTTCCCAGATATCTCCATGATGATTCTTTTACCCAATTCACACACTGTCGAAGGTGCATGATACAGCACCAGTTACCAGCGTATTTTCACACCACAAACGACACATTCCGCAAGTAACATACAGACACCGCCTTGCTGCATAAAGTTAACAGTGAAAAGGAGAAAAGTAATAAAATTGGAAAAATCACATTCAGTGTAAGCTAAGCTACTGCAAGTACTCCAACCTTTTCTGCATCATTAGAACCAAGTACATCCCTGCGTCTGCAACTCTTTTCCATAAGACAATAACATTCACACTCAGATAATGCCTCTTTTCCCCAAATTTTATTTTACTTTCTAAATAACTATTATCTCTCCTTCCTTATTAAATTAACTTTACATTTCTCAATAACATTATGAATCGGTTATGTACAGTGTAAGCTCGTTTTTAATAACTTTTTCCTTTTTTTTGTATGGAGTGGGGGTTCCTAATAAAATTCTTGACACAAACATTAAGGTGAGATTTATTGGTAAAAAAAAATTAAATAAAAAAGATGAGAAGATGGGATACGTTACATTATGCAGAATCAGTTGTTATGATCCCAAAGCGTAGCTACAGTTTTGTCATGATCACTGAAGAAAAATGAAACGGGAAAAACAAGTTTGTGATTTTGCTTACGACATTGTCTTTACAAGAAGAAAGGGATAAAAGTTTGGTGCTTAGCACTTTATGTGTATAAGAGACAACATGTGTTCCCTCATCACTAAGCATTATGACACTAAACCACTCAGTCAATTACCACTGATTCTTCAGTTTTTATTCACCGAGGCACTACTGGGACTCTGCTGTAAGCACTTCTTTTCTCTGCTTGCTTTTTCTTCTTTCATTTAAAATATATTTGTAATTGCAAATGACGAACAATTATTTGGTATAAATACTGATTCAATTTTTATTATTAATTAATATAATATAGTAGCAACCCATGTATGCCCTTTTCTAAATGAATGAGACTTGAATCCTTGTGAAAAAGTAATTTTTATTTTTGTAAAGGTCCTATATTTTGTTTTTTATTAACTGTAAAAAAGATCCTTTCTCAAAATTCATTTTAGGCTTAAAAATACAAAGGTGGTCTCTGTTGTTAACTTGTAAGAAAAAACTCAATAAGTTTATAGAAAGAATTTAAGAAGTGGTCTCTTATACGTGGTTGGTTGGAGAGAGAGAGAGAGGAAAAATAGAAAGATGAATTTTAAGTTGATTTGTTTGCAAGGAAAGAACTTTCTTCACTTTATGTGTTGTTTCTTTTCATCTCTTCTTTATTGTTTATTTGTAACAATAAGAATGCATATTTAACATTTATTTGATGTTTTACTTTAAATATGTATGTATTGTATTCCTCTGATGTATGCTAAAGAGGTGATTAATGTTTTGGGTATGGTTACCTTTTGTTGTGATGATTCCACAGGTCTGTGTACATGGATTTGATTCTGGTGTGGCTGAGCATTCTACCTGGTGCGAGCTGTCTTGAGCCCACATGAAAGCAAGAGCTACTATAATACCGGTGGTCCTATCGTACACTCCAAAGGGTAAAAGAATTGAATAGAGAATAACACATATAGTAATTGGCACGAAGCAAAAGGCATATGAATTCTCCTGCTATTACAATTACGTGTTAGACATCTACACATGGAGCAGTTATAAGTTTTGCTACCTTAAGTGGTAGGCGACCTTACAACCACTTTGATCCACAATTTTCCTCTTCAATAATAAAAATAAATACTGGCTTTTCTCATACTCTTTGCATACTACTTACACTTTCTCAAATCTTCAACTTTAATACAAACTACAATATCCATTTTCCCCACTTTTGCGTGTCAAAACACTACTCAGACGTTGCAAATAGTAACTCAGATTTTAAAACCGGATTCAATTCAATATTCAGTATTATTTAGGTTATTGATCATCATCACTTACAAATCCTGTTTAAAATCATGTTTTCTACATTTGGACAAGAGGATGAAACCAAAACTGATAAACATGGAAAGACAAACACTCTGATATTATTCATTCAATCTGTGGAAGGGTGAAGTTGTTATTTGCAGCAAAGGAATGTAATTCTGAGACTACTGTTGGTTATAGGAAGAGTCAAATATTTCAATGGAGTTACTACCAAATTGTCATGTGACATTAACTTGAAAGACAACAGCTACCTCCCACCAAACAGAGCATAGTAAAAGCGTTAAGAACAAAAATCCTTCATCCACATGGCTGTACAATGCAATCGCTTTCATCATATGGGATAAAGAAAAAACATTCTAAGAATTCGAGACATTCATTCAAGTACCTCAACAGCCGATGCTTCAAAACGATGCAAAACCCAGGATGCCCATTTCCCTATTCATCAACAGGAGCAGGTAGATTGAGATCAATCAGGCATGGAACAACAGGAGCAGCTTGTTTGATCACCAGAGTGTTCTCCTCGGAACCTCCAATGAAATGTGATCTTTTGTGACCTCCCAAGGCTTGGCCTGACCTGAAAATTTTGTAGCAGATTGGACACTCATGATCCCTGCTTTTCTTAGACTTCAGCTTCTTCTTTGCCTTGCTGGTGGACTTCTTTCCATTAAGAGCCTTGCTGTTGTGAGACCTGGGAGCAGGATATGATTCAGTCTCTGAACTGTTTTCATGGCTCTCCTCTATGGAATCATAAGAATCATAGTCCCTTTCACCCTCCAACTCATACTTCCAACCTTTTGTGTCATTCCCACATACTTCATTGCCAAAACCATTTGCTATCTTGCTAGAACCGCCAACTGGATTGTGATCAAGAGAATCGTAGTTGCTTCTCTTACTTGAATCAAACTTCCTTGCAGTTCCACCTGTTCTATCATAATCCAAATCCTCCATCGCTAATTTCTTTACTAAAGTTGCAGTGTATTTGCTGGACTTATCTCCCACTTTGGGCCACTTAAATTCATCATTTGAGACATCTGAGTCTACCATTTTGGCTTTGGGACCATGTTTGAAATATCTAGAACCTGAATTATCAGAAGCACCTAACTCAACAGACTTTAACTTCATATCATTAACCCTAAGCAACTTCTTGTCAACAAGATCATAAGCATTATTAGAGACAAAGTTATAATTACCATTGCTGACAGCAAGCCGGGTATCAGGAGAGGATGATTTTGCTTCTAGAATGACTGAGTTGTTATCAGAAAATTCGGTAACCGAAGCAAAACGACCCTTGAAGCTAGAATCTCTAGACAGCAGCATCAAGCACCTAGCAACCTCTTCTTGCTCCTGCTCCACCTCTGACACGGGTGAAGAGCCATTGGCCAACGGAACAACAGAAGAAGAAGAAGGAGAAGAAGAAGAAAAAGGGTGATTGGAAAGGTTAATGGTCTTCACCCTGGTTCTCTTGGATCTCCTTGGATGAGATGGAGCACAAGTCTCGGTGTCAGATTGACTATCCATAACCAATTTCAGTTTCTTGTCACTGTCTTCAAACTTGATGGTTCTCTTCTCTTTATCGGAGTGACAAGCCATGTGACCACAGAGAGCCTTCAGCGATGGGAAACCTTTCCCGCATTCTTTGCAGAACCTCTCCTCCTTTTCGTAGTTGGCACCGGCAGCAGCGGCACCACCACCAGAATGCACAAACCTCATTGTTTTCTTGGGGTTCTCTCTGAGGCCATAAATGGGGTTCCCAACAACATCTTCGCACCATAAATCTCTCTTCTTCTTCACACCATCCGACTTGATGAACATGTCAGCATCAGCATTACTTCTTTCTTCAGTCATATGGGTCCTGATGTGACCCCCCAGAGACTTCCCACAAGGAAACCTCTTGCTGCAATACTTGCACACATACTTCCTCTCCTCCATGGACTGACGTGACGTGAATCTGAACCAGAAACCAGATATACCCAACAAACTATGTCACAAACCTCAAATCTGCAAGGACAACATAGCATTCAATCCATGATCACGTTTCCAGCCCCACCCAAAACGGTGAAAGAAGGAGAGAACAGAGAAGAGAAAGGGACAAAATTAAGATCACCAAGTTGCTTGCTTTTTAACCAGGTGGTGATGATGATCAGAAGAGAATCAAAATGGTCAGATGTGACAGTTCCATAAGTACAAGATCCAACCCACAAAAAGGGGAGAGACCCCTTAATTTCCGTTTCCCTATAGAATGCTCAAAATTTAATGGGTATATGTAGTGACAAATAAAAATAAAAAGGGATCAAATTTGATGGTAGTTGCCACTACCACTGCCTTCAAGAATAGTTATTCATAGACTGTGATTTTCTTTACACTCTAAAAAAATTTCATTCCCATTTTACAATCCAATTTATTACTTTTACATTCAATAATTTTAATAACTTAATTCCCATATATTGTTATTATTATTATTATTATTTATGGTTGTTATAATAATGTCAAATAGGAATGGTGTGAAAACATCTTTATCCTTTGCTCTTTGGTTTTATGGTTTATCTTGTGTTGGGTGTAGTAGTTGGAGGAGAATTCCATGCATGAGAAAGAAAATAAATTAAATTAAATGAGAAAAGGAGTGATAGGCGGCACGTGTAATTGTGTGAGAACCATTGGGGGTTGAATGAACGGTCAAGATTTGTGGATTGTTTTGAGGATCTCTAGGCTTTGGTGCCACATATGACACACTAAAACTGAAACATCCAAACTATGTCTTAGATTGTCTTGCTTCTAAGCTCATACAGCTGAATTTGTCCCCTACATTCAAAATCATATTTAATTGCATTTAACGTATCTTTATTCCAATGCAATGCCTCTCATACCTAGTTTTCCTCATATCTTTTCATTTTGCATTTACTTACCTTTCATGTTTTCAGATCAACTCCAGACTCCCTTCTCTAGCTGCCCAATAAATTATTTTCATTTATATCATCCACTTATAAATTTATTTTCACAACTTTTCTTATTACCACATCTTTACTTTTTATTCTTTCTATAAAAATTACACTTTCATTCTCTACAAATATTACACTCTCCATTTCTATGCTAAAAAGTTAAACATCTTTTTAGTTCTCAAACCTTCACAATGCTCACTTTTCTCTCATTTTAAAAATATTGAATTCTAGTCAACTTTTTCTTTTAAATACAGTCATAAACATCTGTGACCAACTTTATTAGTGAACCTTAATCACTTAGAAAGTATTATCGTTAAATGATAAATAATATCAATCAAGCATATAATAAAAGAAAAGTGTACAATATTGCACAATTGATGTTTTAAGAACTTATATTATATTGTGAAATATACACTGTATACTAGTAAAATATATAATATCATCAATTTCATATAATATTTTATCATGTAGAGTGTATATGTAAAAATATATTTTATTTTATACATTGTACGACTTAACTAAAAAAAGTTATTTTAAACAATCTTTTTAACTAAAACTTAATTTCAGTAGTTTTTTAATTTAACTATTTTTATACTCTAAATAATTCAACTTATTGCTCATAAACACAAAATATTGAGAAAATAAAAATTAATTTTTATTTCAAATATTATATTAAAATGATTGAATTATTTTATTATTTTGTATATCGAAACTAAAATAACATTAAAAGTTAAGTATGATATATATTAAATATAATATATTTAGTCATTCAACATCTAAAAGTAAAAAAAATATTTAAACTTCTTTATTATTTAAGTTGAATTATGTTTTTAACCGTTTAAATTTATACCTATTTTGCTTTGATACCTAAATTTAAAAAAAAAATCCTTTAAAATGGAACAAAATATTATTTAGCCTCTAATCACTAAATTTTGAGGGACTAGTTTGATTGGATTTAAGGTTTATAATTTATTTATTTATTTAGGAATTGAACACATGCCATTGGGTTATTTTTTATCACCACTCTCACACTTCGTTTGTAAGTATTGAGATTTTAGACAAGTTTATCTGTATGTGTTATTTATTTTATTTATGTGTATGATTATTTGGTGTAAGTGATAAATAAATAGATTTAAAGGAATAGTGTTAATAATATATAAGTTTTGATAGCTAAGATTGAGCTTTGATTTGTACTTTAAATTGATTCAAGAAAAATATGAGAATAGTCATTTCATGGGTGTCTTTATAAAATGGATATGTCCTCTGTTTGTTTCTATGGATGTACTGTTCACAGGGAAAGAAGTGTGAGGATATTAGTTATTTGGATTCAGGGTTTTGAAGAGAAGAGGAAGAGAGGATATACATGTGAACAGTAAATATCCTCTCCTTCAAAATGAAGAGATGTAGAGAGAAAGTCACATCAGCATGTGTTATTTCCGAATTTACCCTCATTCATCTACAAAAGTTTTTAATATTAAAAAATAGTATTTTTTTTTTATTTATATACGATGTGATTTAGTTTCTAATTTTATAGTATATATTTAATATTTTAAGAAATTATTTGAAGTTCTCTTTTTATTTAATTTGTTGTTGCATTTATATTAATACTTTTTTTATAATTATTATGTTTATGAGTTAGTAATTTATTTGATAATAGTTTTTTATGAAATTATTTTTTATTGTTAATTATGTTATATTTTTTTAGTATTTTTTTATTATTTTTCATTACTATACAGTTTTTAATAATAAAAAATATTATTTTTTTATTTATATAAGATTTGATTTATTTTATAATTTTATAATGCATGTTTAATATTTAGAAATTACTTGTTTTTATTTAATTTGTTGAATATATTTTTTTCTAATTATAATTTTTAAATTATATCTATTTATATTTAATATATATTTATTTTCTAATTTTAATTTTTAAATCTACGAAATATGTGAAAGTTGTTTTATTTTTAAACAAAAATAACTTATTTCATTATTAAAAAAAATTTAATAGGCAAAGATAAATTTATAAAATAACATTTAACAATTTAAAAAAAAAAAAATTCTCTTACAACCATCACATCACTCACAAACTCCCATAAACTTTCTTTACACATCCACTCTAACATATCCCAATCCAAACAACCTCACTTTCTTCACAATTTCTTCTCACATCCTCACACATCCACTCCCTTAAATCCTCACACATCCACTCCCCAATCCAAACATACCCAACGCAATGTTTGGATCAGGGGGTGGCCCTGTAGCGCGGACAAATTATAGGGTGGCCACCTCGTTTGGTTCTGTGAGAGGGGGAGGGTGAGGGTGAGAGTGAATGAAAAAGATAGTGGTTTGAGGGTCATCTGAAATATGAAGAGAAAGGAGAGTGGAAAGCATGGAAAGCCATGTAAGATTGGTTGAAAAACCATGGTGCCCTTATTCACGTTACACAAAAGTAACCTTTTACTTTGCATGGAAGCTAAGCACCACATCTGTCTAACCTTCACATAGAGAGTTGCATTGATATAAGGTGCTTGGAGAGGGTCTTCAGTAAGCATAGAGGTAGAAAAGTGAATTTGGTAGTTCATGTTTGCCCTAAGGTTACATTTTTTTTTCATTTTAGTTTCATGCATAACCGATTATCATTACAAAATAACGCACTACATAATAGATTATGTAGTTAAAAACAGTTGATAATCGATTATGGTCGTGACATAATCGGTAATCTGAGAATTTTTGGCAAGCATAATCGATTATGGGAGCTTTGTTATTTTGACCATAATCGATTATCTGTTAGCATAATCAATTATCTGTTAGCATAATCGATTATGTTAGATTTTGAACTGCAAGAATAGTCGATTATCTGCTGCCATTCCCGAAACCATTGTCGCCCCTTTGACACTTCTTGGGGGTAATCTTCAATTCTCTCGGGGCGTTCAGGTCGGGCTGACACCGACCGCGAAGAATCTCTTCTCACCCGTCCCTAAGGAGGAAATGTTCTCAATCGACATCGAAATGCAATGTCGAGGATTCGTGATGACTCAGCTGACTATCGATGTTGGAAACCAAAAGGTAGGAGATCTTTCGGCTAGAACATGAGCTGAATGAGGCCTTCAGCTCTTTGAAGTTGTCACTGGAGGCATGTCGGATTTTGAGTCAAGAATGGCTAACGTTGGTGTCGACCTCGAGCTGAGCCAAGTGAGGTGCGCTGAGAAGGAGAGAGGGAGAAGGAGAAGGAGAAGGAGAAGGAGGTGGTCGAGCTGAAGAAGGCTCTAAAGGCATGAAGGCCAAGTACTCGGCTAGAGGTCGATAAGGCCTCGGTAGAAGCTGAACTTGAGAAAATCCAGAATGAAACCTTGGTGATGTTGGATGAAAGTTTCAACAAGGTCGTCCGACAGGCCTACTTGCTCTACAACGAGCCACCACTAGTGGACGATTTTGAAGCCAACAAGAACATCTATGAGGGTCGATTGGTGCCCTTTGATGAGCTAGAGACCTTGAAGAACACGAAACCGAGGACCTCTACTGAGGACGTTGAAGATGAAGACCGTTAGGTTTTAGTCTCAATGTATTTTGTTCTCTCGGGGCCGAGGTGTGACCTCCTACTTTGATCATTTTGAATATATTGGTCGTTTTTCTCCATACCTGCTTTTTAATAATAAACAAGTTATAAAAATTGACATTTCTTTAACTGTTGTTCGGTCGGATTACTAGTAAATATGAACTGTCTCGTTTAAGTAGTTGAATCTCAAGAGGTATGACTGATTAGGGTAAGCATCCTTGATCGAATCGAGTCTTTTACATGTCGGGAGGGAATACCGATTAAGGTATGCGTCCTTGGCCAAACCGAGTCTGTAGGTATCGGGAAGGAATACTGATTAAGGTATGCGTCCTTGGCCGAATCGAGTTTTTAGGTATCGGGAGGGAATATCAGTTAAGGTATATATCCTTAGCCGAATCGAGTCTTTAGGTATCGGGAGGGAATACCGATTAAGGTATGCGTCCTTGGTCGAATCGAGTCTTTAGGTATCGGGAGGGAATACCGGTTAAGGTATGTATCCTTAGCCAAACCGAGTCTTTAGGTATCGGGAGGGAATACCGATTAAGGTATGCGTCCTTGGCCAAACCGAGTCTTTAGGTATCGAGAGGGAATACTGATTAAGGTATGGATCCTTAGTTGAACTGAGTGTTGTGAAAGAGTATATAAATTTAACTTGTATGTTTAAATACACATATTTGAAAATAAATGCCTCATTAAAACCTTCCCGATTGAAAATCCTCCTTAGGAAAAAAACGGTCGGGTGAGAAAAGCGTGCATAATTTTATTGATTTTAACTGTAATAAAATTTGAGGTGCGTGACATTCTATTTCCTCAATACAATCTTGCTCGATAACCACTCTTGGTGGTATGTCCCCCCAGCTGCAACATCTCGAATCTAGAAAGGGCCTTCGCAGTTGGACGAGAACTTGGCATATGTCTTACCTGCCTCACTTTGCATTCGTCGCACAAGATCTCCCTTCTAAAAGCTTTTCGGCTGAACTTTCGCGTTGTACCGCCTAACTGCGCGGAGCATGCATGCAGTTTCGTGGATCCTGCTTCTGTCTCGGAACTCATTTATGAGGTCAAGTCCAATCGATAGACTCTCCTGATTGATGGACAAATAGAAGATTTTCCTTCTAAGGGGTGGCTCCCCTACCTCAACCGGAATCATGGCCTCGGTGTTGTAAGTCAGGCTATAGGGTGTCTTTTGTGTCGAAGTTTGGGACATGCAGCGGTGGAAGGGCAAGATGAAATACTTGTTATTTGTGAAGGAAATGCATATTTTTGTCTTTGCTACTCAGAAGTTGAATTTAATGTATAAAGAAGACTGAGACTTTGAACACTAACATGTGTGTGGTTTTATTCGGTAATTCATGGGAGACAATGTTTATAATCACATTACTAATTAATGAGACACATGTTAGAACTTTGTGGGAGAAGATTGAGTCCTTGGATGTTTCTAAATCAGGGGATAATAAATTGTATTTGTTAAATTTTTTGATGACTTTGAGATACATGGAGAGTTCTTCCATTTCATACCACTTGACTGAATTTCAAGGGCCTTAGATTAGTTATCGGGAATGGGTATTAAATTTGATGATGAAGTTTTGGGACTATGTCTATTGAATATTTTACCTGAGTCTTTGGATGCATTTTAGATTTCTATTACAAACTTGGCCCCTAATGGTGTTGTTTTTTGCAAGCAGCAAAAAGTGGTGCTCTTAATGAAAAGATGAGAAGGTAGGCACAGGGTTTTTCATCTGAGTCTAAGGTTTTTTTCACTGAAAATAGAGGGATAAATTAAAAAAAGGAACCAAAAGGTGGTAGAGAGAAGTTTAAGAGTAAGTCCAAGTTCAGATACAAAAATGTGGAGTGTTATTATTTCCATAAAACATGACACAAACAAAAGTATTATTTTTTTTGTGTGGAATAGGGAGAACAAAGGCAAGAAGGGTATGCAAAAAAAGAAGGATCATGATGGTGATGATCGTATTGTTACTGCAACTTCTGGTGATCTTGTTATTCTCGTGACCATGAGTCTTTAATCTTGTATTAGATGAGAGCATGTGGATTATTGATAATGATGCTACACTGAATGTTACACCAAGGAAGGAGTTCTTCACATCTTACACGTCTGGTGATTTTGTTGTCTTGAAGATGGGTAATGATGGTGTGTCTAAGGTAATTGGTGTTGGTGATGTCTTCCTACAAGCCAACATAGGAATGCAATTGTTGCTTAGAGAAGTCAAACATGCTTCTAATGTCTATTTTAATTTGATCTAGGTGCAAATGTTTAATGATGATGGTTATGACTCACCACTTTGTTTTGGAAAGTGAAAGCTCACCAAAGGTAACTTGGCTATTACTAGAGAAGAGAAATCATCTAAATTGTATTGGACAAAAGTTTTGGTTTTTAAAGATAGTGTGAATGTCGTGGATGTGGGGATATATTTGTGGCACCGAAGGCTCAGTCATATTAATGAAAAAGGGTTTAATTTCTTAGTTAAAAAGGATGTTCTTCAAGGACTAAAAAGTGTAAAACTTGAGAAATTTTCTCATTGCATGACTTGCAAGAAAACTAAAGTATCCTTCGAGAAGCATCCTCCCTCAAAGAAGTTATAGTTGTTACAATTGGTACATTATGATGTTTATGGTCCATTGAAGGTAAAATCCTTTAGTGGTGCACTTTACTTTGTTACCTTTATTGATCATTGTTATAGGAAACTAGGGTTATATGTTTTGTAAATAAAAGACCATGTGTTAAACAAGTTCAAACAATTCCATGCCTTGGTTGAAAGACAGATAGGCAAGAAGTTTAAACGCATTTGTACTGCCAATGGTGGTTAATATTGTGGACCATTTGATGTTTATTGCAAGCAACATGGTATTGCACATGAGACTCTTCCCAAAATTCCTCATCTAAATGGTTTGGTAGAAAGGATGAATAGGACATTACTTAAGAGGGTTAGATGTATGCTCTCAGATGCCAAATTACCCAAACATTTTTTAAGTGAGCATTATAGGTAGCAGTGCATGTTATTAATCTCACTCCTACTATTATTCTTGACAATGATTTTTTAGACAAATTTTGGTTTGACGAGAATGTAAGTTATGACAATTTGTGTGTCTGCGATTGTAAGGAATTTTTTCATATTCCAATGGGTGAAAGATCCGAGTTGGATGTGAAGACAAAACAATGCATCTATATTGAATATGGTGAAGATGAATTTGGAAAGTTTATGAATTTGGCAACTTCTTCTCCTTTGTATAGTGTCCTTCGTGGAACTCCTTACAACTTCGTGCGGTGAGTAATTGGAAACAATCGTCACTATGTTATTGGAAGATAGGCTATGGATTCTTTTTTGGTATTATAGTTGCTGCAACAATTGTTCTCGAAGTATCTTAATTTTTTTTTAGTTTTGTATTGTGTTCTCCTATACGTACTTACTGACAAATTTATGTAAATATGACATAAATTAGTTTTAGGTTTGGTGTGTTTGGCTTGTGTTACGAATGCTTTCGCAATTTTTTGAAACTGAGAAGGTGTTATGCTTGTGTATTGAAAATTTTGAGTTCTGAGCTTAGTCTTTTAGTGTTCTTTGTTGTTACTCACACTTTGGTCTTGGACTTGAATTGAGTTGTTATTTCCTAGAGTCGTATTACTTCTATTTTTGTCTTTCTGAACCCGTGGAAAAGGCTAGGATTATGGTATTAATGGATTTTAGGAATCACGATTATGTGATTCTCATAATAGTGGTTAAACTGATGAGCTCCATTAGAAAGTTTTTTGCTGAGTTTTGAAAAATTGTACTTGGATATTTGTATTTCTGGCTTTATAAATATGAAGAGAAAAAACAAACGTGTTGAATTGGTATTTCAAGTTAGGTTGCTCTAAAGTGTAAAAAAATTAACTGCATTTTCATGTTCATTTGCGTTCTCTACCTTCAAGTAATCAAGGGAATTTAGATGTAGTAATAGTATAACCACTTTAATGTTATACTCACAAAATTTAAACTAGAGTACGAAAAAGTCATTTGATTCATTGCTACTTAAGTGTAGAAAAAATAATGTTTGTATTAATGGAAGAATGCTTTTAATTGGTTTAAGTACATGTTTTTTCTGAAATTTATTCCAAACATAATTCTCTCTTCCAAATTAATGGTTGGATTCAATGATTTGATGCTCTTCTAGTATTTGGTTTTTCCCTTTTCTATGAAAAATCATCAAAAAAATGCTCATATATTATATTTTACAGGTTAAAATAAGAAGCTTATAAGCATTTTGTGATTACTAGAATCTAGGTTTTGGGTTTGTTTGTAGGGAAAGTTGAATGATGGTAGAGAGATAATTGTGAAGAAGTTATCACACACTTCAAATCAAGGGAAGAAAGAGTTCGTGAACAAGGCTAAGTTGTTGGCTCGTGTGCAATAATGCAATATGGTGAATTTGGTGGACTATTGTGTCCATGGCAATGAAAAACTACTTATTTACGAGTATGTTGCTCATGAAAGCCTAGACAAGTTTCTTTTCAGTAAGTGCTTCTTCAATGCATGCCACTCCTTCATCATTTATCGAATTACTAGAAACCCATCCTCAATTCCTTATTTTCCCTAATTAGAATCATTTATGTTCTTACAATTTCTAAGAAACAAAAACTGATTTGAATTTATTAATCAAGTTTGAAGAAACTTTGTGGTCCAACCTGAAGAAACTCTAGAAGAGGCCTTGACTTTTCCGTATTTTTTTGTTTGATTCATAGGATGAGTTTGAGGAAGATAAGAGAATGTTTATCATGCAATCACATAAACTTTGATGTTTAATTAGTTTTTCATCAAATTATTGATAAGTAGTGAGATTTTGAAGTTTTAGTGTATTATAAATCTGAAATATTGATTTCACCATCAATTATAGTCTTACACAAATACTATAATCATGGACTCAAATTGAGTTTGGTTTAATTTTTTACTTGATTTAATGTAAAATAGCTAAGATATAGTTGGGTTTGTTGTGTTTTTTAAGCAATTCATCGCAATTTTAGTTCAGGTTGGATAAATACACTGATTAATTAAATAATAGTATTTTTTTTACAATTTATTTTTTTACGGTTTAATTCATGTTTATTTTTGTTTCAATTTAATTTTAATTTCTAAATAAAATATCAATCACTAGTTTTAAATTATTATACATACATTTTTGAAGTTTTTTGTTCTAATATGAGTTCTTGACATTTATAAATGAGTTTGTTTGTAAATTATACGCAATTGTCTAGATAACGTTGATATGTAGGTGATTGTTATTAATGGATGGAAGAAAATTGATCGATGAATGGGTGTGTCTGGAGAACATTGATATGTAGATGATTGTTATTAATGAATTGGGAAAATGTGATCAATGAATGGGTTTTTCTATAAATTGTATGCAATTGTCTAGATAACATTGATATGTAGGTGATTGTTATTAGTGAATGGAAGAAAATTGATCAATGATATGCAATTGTCTGGATAACATTGATATGCAAGTCATTATTATTAATGAAAGGGGAGAAATTGACTAATGAATGAGTTTGTCTGAAAATTGTATGCAATTATTTGGATAACATAGATATGTAGATGATTGTTACAAGAAAATTGATAAAGCAATCATTTTTTCTAAAAAAAAAGCAAACTTACTATGATGATTATTATAATGGATGACATAAAAAGCCTTATTTACTATGACGGTTTTGATGAGAACCATCATAGTATGTTGTACTTTCTATAACGGTTGTAGAAATATCAGTCATAGAAATTTTTGTCAAAACATATTATGACAAGTATTTTTCACATTTTATGATGGTTTATAAACAACAGTCATAGTAAGTCAAGTTACTATGTCAGTTTTTCAACCAACACAAAAAGCGTAGTTTTTATATTGTCTGAATCTATATTGTCATTAGAATCGTCATAAAAATTTCTATAGAACCGTCATAGAAAGTCTTTTTTTGCAATAGTGCCTTCTAAGAACTTAAGTGTTTTGAGGAGGTTTTAAAGAGTGAAGAAAAACAACAGTATCTAAATGCAATGTAAGATGTGATGAAATTCTTGCATGAAATCACACTTATGACTTAGTGAAATTGTCTAAGAACAAGAGGGCCTTAGGAAACATATGGATATTCAGGGTGAAGCATGAGAGTAATTTTGTGTCTCCAAGATATAAAGCTAGACTAATGGTAAAAGGTTTCAAACAAAAGAAGGGTGTTAGCTTCAATGAGATTTTTCTTGTCTATGGTGAAGTTGTCATCCATTAGAGCAATTTTGAGTTTAGTTGCTACTCCTTATTTGGAGGTAGAACTAATGGATGTAAAAATTATTTTCCTTCATCGTGATTTGGAGGAAGAAATTTATATGAAGTAACCTAGTGGCTTTCAAGTTAAAGGCAATGAAGATTATATGTAGGGTAGGAAAAATATATGGTTGGAAGTAGGCTCTACGACAATGGTTTAATAAGTTTAAGTCTTTTATGTATGAGAAAGTCTACAAGAAAACTACTTTTGATCATTATGTCTACGTTAAAATGATTTATGATGATAACTTTATTATCATGTTATTATATGTTGATGACATGCATATTATTGGGATAGATGTTTCCAAGATTGACAGGTTGAAGAAGCAGCTAGGCGAGTCATTTTTCATGAAAGGTATGGAAGCTTCTAAATATATTCTTGTAATAAGAATCATTTATAATAAAGAGAAAAAGAAGTTTTGATTGTTAGAGGACCTCTGTCTAAATAAGGTCTTGCAGAGATTCTAGATGGAAAATGCTAAGTGTGGGAACACTTCTTTTGAAACTCATTTTAAAGTAAGTGAAAAACAAAGTCCTTCAAATGAACCTAAGAAGTCTAACATGGAGAGAGTTCCTTAGCATCTACAGTGGGTAGTTTGATGTATGCAATCATTTATACTAGACCAAATATTGAACAAGTTTTTGGTATAGTCAATAGATTTTTGTCAAATCCAAGTAGAGAACATTAGAATATTGTGAAATGGATTTTGAAGTATCTTCATGGTATTATTGATATGAAGCTTTGTTTTGGAGGTGATAAGCCTACAATGGTTGGCTAGAGATATTGATTCCAAATTTTCCAGATCAAGCTATTTGATTAAATTTATAGGGAGAGTTGTAACTTGGCAATCAAAGCTACAAGGGTGTGTAACATTTTCTACTACAAAGGCGAAGTTCATTACCATTACTAAAGCATGCAAGGAGTTGTTAAGGTTAAAGATATTCTTGCATCAACTTGGTTTTGAGCAGGACAACTATCCCATGTTTGTGGATAGTCAAAGTGTCATCCATTTTGTTAAGAATCCAATTTTTCATTCAAGATCTAACTATTAATGTATGGTATCATTGGATACGTGATGCTATAGATTTTAAACTGTTGGAATTGATTAAAATTCATACTAATATAATGGTGCTAATATGATGATTAAAGCATTACCAAGAGGAAAGTTTGAATTTTTTTGTGAGATCATCAATTTGGCGATTATCTCAACATAGTTGTGAGGGAAATATATGTTAGGTATTAGGCTCTCTTCCTATATGGAGAAAATGCTTAAATTAAAAAACTCACTTGATGTCTCACTTAACTAAGTGAAAAAAGGGTTTGAAGTTAACAATTGAATAAGAAAAATGTCTGAAGTCATTCAAAACACCAACATTTTTTGGGAGAAAATAAATTTGTCAAACTGCAACTGTAAAACATATTATTGCAAATTTGTCCGACTAAAAATTTAACAACTAATTTGGAACATCTAGTTCTTCATTTGAAACGATTGGATCTTTGATACAAGGTTTGAGTGGGAAGATATTCACTTTTTACCATAGTTGTGTATTTGAGATTTTCATCTTCTTTATTATCTATTTGTAGGTTTTATTGCTTTGTAGTTTGTTGTAGTGTTCACACTATTTTAAGCACTTTATTAAAACTCTTTTGAATTGTAACAAATTGTCATCCATCCATTAAATGTACTATTTTCATACATATAATTTATAAAGATCAATAAAAATAAATAAATTGATTGTAATTATTAATATTACAATTTTTAATTTTATTCAGAAAAATGTCTATAAAATTAAATGATTTAAGCATTGATAATAGATAATAGATAAAAAATACTAGAGAACAAAAATAGATTTCACAATAAATCAAGAATATATAAAAGAATTAATAATTAACATATTAATAAATCGAAAACGAATAAAAGAATTGATAATTAATACATTTGAAAATAAGTCAGTCTTTACTATAATTAAGTAAAAATAAATAAGTCATTTATTTAGAGGAAATGATACACAAAAATATTAGTTGTACAAACTCAATAATAAATAATTTTATTCATTAATGCACACGGCAAAACTTACTAGAATACGAGATAATATTCAAATTCAAAGTGGCTTTTTACAATATATCATACAAATTGGGGGTGGTAACATGAAGAACAATAGAACCGGGGAGAACCCTACTCTTTTTTCTTTTTCTTTTTTGAAGCGGTGAGGACAACACAGTATGTACAAATTAAGACAAAATGTACCTCTACCCTTACCCTCTCCTCTCTGGCATTAAAGAAAATAATAAAAGAAAGAAATAAAGAATTCAAGGTTTTCCATTTCAACCTTGGATACTGTATTTTACACCAAACCTCCACCACTATTAGTAGCTCCTCCTGGTACTCTCAAATAACACGTCCGTAACTGCAACTTCCTGAACCTGTCATGCGGGTACCATAAAAACTACCAAGAGCTAATTCCTCAGTCACTGACAGCCTTTTTATCTAAGGTGCCAAAAAACTCTTCAATCAAATTGGACGTGGTTAAGAAGTCTAAATCTGTACTTGGAGTCGGACATGTTGTGTACCCTTGATACCAGTCTTTAGCAACACAGGGATCCAACAAATAATCATGCTCCATCACATTGCTGGACAAATCAAGTTTTCCTTGCATACGCGGACTCTGATCACATTTAAATCCCCTAGCTTCCAAAGCAGAACTAGAATCACCAAAACCATGAGAATGGCAAGACACCATATTGGCATCACACTCAAAGGACATACAGGAATCATCCTGGACAGCAATATCGTAATTAAGAATCCTGGCACACCCATCGACATGCTCATCAGGATTACTCCAAGCCTCAACCTGTGAGTTCACCTTGCAATTTAATGAACTTTGATCAATCTCACTCTCTATCTCAGTTGTGTTTCCCATATCACATCCAGTTACACCAAGAACATTATCGTCAGTTCCATATTCACTGTTATCATCATCTTCATCAGAATAATTATCTTGGTTTTCTACGTGGACATCACCATCACCAAGAGATTCAATGGCAGAATCATCTGAATTTTCAAAACCAAAAATTCCAGGGTTTCTTGTATTACATTCATCATCGTCACTATCAATATCCAAAAACCTGGACCTGTTCTGAGAGGCCCTCCTCTGCAGCATAAAAACATTAAAATAGTAGCTGACTATTTCCCTGCTGGTTCGAGAACAAAAAGTGACTGACAAATGTTTCCAAAAGTTTCTACCCAATGATGCAGGATTGGAGTAAACAACCTCATGAAACATGTCTTCTTCTTCTTCAGTCCATTGCTGTGCAACATGCTCTCCCATGTCACAAAATCCCAAGTTCACAAACTTCTCCTTCCCAAGAGTCTTCATCAATTTTTCACGTGCTTCCCTGACATGCTGTCTAACACATCTAATGGAGCCACGATCCATGCAGTTACACTCTTTCCTGCCTTGTCCACACTCATTAAGTGAAGAATAAGAGCTAGATTCATGCATTGAGAGCAAAGAAGTCCCAATGAGTCTCTCTTCATCTTCATCAACAGTATGAGCTGATAGTAAGCCAGAGGGGGGACTGTCGTGATTATATTTGCTTAATTCTGACATCTTATTCACTTTTCCCCTCCAAACAGGGACGGTAGCTTGGTGATTTGGACCAATGGGAACTGATTTTCTAGGTGAGCAATCAAACGCCAAATAGTCATCATCCAAAGGAACAAATGCTTTCTGGTGAGTATCAAATTCAAAACAATCTGACGAAGCAGATGATAATGAAGTAGCCCCAGAACCAGTATCATCCTCACCAGAACAACTGCTGAAATGGCCGCTGGTTTGAACATTCTTGTCACCAGCATACGGAGATCCCTTAGCAGCATTTATTTCATGTGGATCATACCATTGAATATTGTAAAAGTCATTTTCACCACCTATGTACCAAATGAAGAATATTCTTTATAACACATCAACTGCCAGACAGTTTTCAATCAGGAAAATTACCACCTAAAGTATGTTTAACAAATATGAAAAGAAATTAAAACAAAAGCATTTACCTGTAATAACAGTCTTTGCAAAGGACTTATTGGGTGTAACAAAATCATCTAACGAAACCAGTTCATTGTTGCTTTCAAAACGTTTTGCCTTGTTCAAAGAGAGATCCTCAAGTTCATTAGCCTCAAGACACCTCTTATACCCCATTCTGATTATGTCATGAAGTAATTAAGGGTTCGTATTAAAACAAATTTACCAAATAAATAAAGGCATTTGATGCACAAATGACATTGTATTCAGAGGGAAATTTTTGTATTTGTGCTCACAGTATACATGTTGTGATAGAAAGAAAAATACATCACAATTGTTAACATAAGATTTCTGAACATTAACCATCTACAAATATGTTCACCATAAAAGATGGAGTGAGAGAACTGTTTCTATTTTGAAAGGAATAATTAAAGCTAATTGCATTATGATGGAGCTAGAATTTCCGGTAGTGTTACATGCAGATAGATGTACCAAGCTCAATACATATCTCTCTTTTTTAATTTACAATGCATAACTTGTAAAAATAACTTTGAAGTACTTACTAAAATAATATATATATATATATATGATGAAAACCACCTATCATAGCTTTTTAAAATCAGCATTATGTTTATTTAAACTTCTGTAAATAATTATATCACATTAACAGGACAAAGTATCATGTGCATTGCATTATAGTGAAATTTACACATTAAAGGCACAGCAGCATATCAAAAGGAAACTTATGCACAAATTAAATGAAAACAATAGCGTTTTAAGCCTAAAAAAACACATAACGGCAATAAAACGAGAATGACAAATCATTCTAACCTTGTTTATTCTTTCAAATTCAAACTCAAGACCACTGGACAACACAGCACTTGGGAGAACAGTTTAGGGTCAAACGAAAACAAAAGCCTAATTGGATGCAGAATTACACAGAAAACGCAGTCACTTAATGCCAAGAGGCGTAACCCCCAATTGAATTTCACCAATTACAATAGCAACAAATTGTATTTAAAACCTAACCCTAGATTCTTCACTCGCTTCGAAAATTATTAAATTGGAAACAATACGACCACTACAGTTTCGTCGGGTATGAGAAGCAATCAAACCCCTCAGGTAATTTACAGAAAAACCCACCAGAAATTGAAGTATCAGAAAACCCTAAAAATTGACCGGTTCGAAACCCTAGACACGTGAATAAATCCAGGAATTATCAGGAATTGGGAGGAAATATCAAGCGAGTAAGAACCAAGACCAGGAATTTTGGGTAATACACAAGGAAATACAGCGATCGTGTGGCCTTGAAAAACCTAATCGAAACCCTAACCTAGAAAACGACAGGGATTGAGAAAAGGGTGACAATTTTGGAATCAAACGGAAGAAGATATCGGGAATTAAACGAATTAGGGACTCGATTGAAGAATTAGAAGCAATAATTAAAAGGAGATGGAAGATCGAAAGGGAGAAGATCGAAGGAAGACGGCGATGAAGAGCGAGGTACGGTTCGTGCTTTTCATTACGACATGGTCGGATATGAATGTCGGGTTGAAATACTCTCTTGGGTTGGGCCTCCGAGCCACAAAACCTGCCCTATATTTAAACTCTAATTACACCCCTTTTCCTTTCTAAGAAAAGGAAAAAAATCAAAACGTCAAACAGGAAATTGTTTTTAAAAATTGATTTTAGATTTTTTTTAAACTTAATTAATTGGAGAGAATTATTTATATACTCAAGGGATAAATAAGGTAATTGAAGTGGAGGGGGATTTGTTTTAAACTCGGGGACGGTTTTCTTTACACAAAAGTATATATTATATTCTTCATATAATCCTCTTTTTTTATCTATCCAATTATTTATTTATTTTTTATCTCTATTTATTTACAAAAAAAAAATAACTTCATTCTATAAAATAAGAATGGTCTTGGAAAAGAATTGAACAATAACCACAAAAATAATAACTTCGTTAAACTTTTTAATCTTATTTAGTTTCACAACAAATATATATACACACACGCTTGTTATAATCTGTAATGAGATACCCAAATTTATATTTCCATTTTTCCTTAATTATATTTTTAAATTTTAATATTTTGAATCATAAAAATATTACTTTATTGTATATACCACAATAAAGAAAAAGAAAAATAGTGGAGATAAATTATTTATATACCACAATAAATATCATCTTATATTAGTGTGAAGAAATTATATTTGACTTAGGTTGGTACCGCTTCTTTCATAATCATATGCTTTATATGCTTTCTAAGGATACGTATAAAGAAAAAAATAAAATGAATAAAAACAAGTATGAGATGATCAAATCAAAACCCATGCAATAAGGAAAATATATATTCGAGTAATCCAAACGTGTTCCATAAAAAAGTCATGACTAATTTAGACAATCATATTTTTATATCAAAAGAATTTTTTCTTCAAACATATTCTTTCATTGAGTTTTGCCAATACCTAATCTGCTTGTGGAGGGATCAGACATTTAAGTAAGAGTTGAGAATCGTATCTAGAAAGGTAGTCCTCTATCATGGTCAAGCAGTATACGTTGTTTTGTAACTCCCCATATAGGTCCTTTTAAAACTATACTTCTGCCACTACCTTTTAGATTAGTTGCACCATTTACTGATAAGATCCACTTCGAGTCCACATGTTTGGTCACGTTAGAGGGCGAGGTGAGTTGTATTATAAAGTCTGCAAACTTCTAACCTGTGTAGGCCCTAGCTTCATAGGACTTTGATAATTCAACAAACCATTTTATCAATCGACCAACAATATCAAGAGGTGGCTCATAACCACAACCGTATAACTCAAGAAAGTGTTGTAGTCGCCTAGTTGTTCCTACTATTGTTAGTGTTGTTTTTTCTATCTTCTGATATCAAATTTTAGTGTCTTGTAACACTTGTCGAAAAAATAAATCAGCCTTTGTTTTCCTTCAACATCTTGTATTGTCGAGTTAATTGCTTGATTGGTCACTGTTATATATAGTTAGAGTCGTCTATCGGCTACTAATTTGCTGTGAACTGGAAGGTTGGACAAGTGTTCTTTTAATTTTGAAAAGTCTCATCACACTCTTCCGTCCAGGTAAATTAATCATTTTTTTGAAACACTAAAAGTAAGAAAATCATTGTCTCCACCCTTGGTAAGGAAACGAGACAAGGTGAGAATTGTTCTGTTAGTTGATGTACCTTTTCACATTAGTATAACTCTTCATATTGGTAATAGTTAAACATTTGTTTGGATTTGTCTCAATCCCTCGTTTTATAAGTAGGAAACCAAAAAATCCCCTCGCCTTTACTCTGAAAATACATTTTTTTGGATGGAGTTTGAGTTTATACTTACTGAAAATGGTGAATAACCCTTCCATGTCCTATTGGTGACTCTCCTTTGTCTTGGATGTTATAATCATATCATCCACATATGCATGCATATTCCTCCTGATCATAGGTTGTAGTATTATGTTCATCAAACGCTAGTATGTTGGGCCATCATTGCTAGCTATTAGAGAGATGGCATAAAGAAGATAAGCTAATTTAATGTTCCATGTCATGCATTTAATGTTTCCCAACATAAGAACTTATCAAACGATGATGGAAAAAGAAAAAAGACAATAGAGAGTTCAATGTTACTCAACGATTAGAAAAAGGAATGCAATGGCTACTTTTCTAAAAGATATAAGAAGACTTGTATCGATGAAAAGAAAACAAGAAAGCTTGCCACACTTTTCAAGTGTCAAAACTCTATTGAAATTTTTTCTATGCCCGAAAATTGTGTAAGAACATTGTTTGTGTTCATTCTCGTCTACTAGTAGAGAGAACTCTTAAACCTTGTATACATCAAAAGATGTTACTCTCTCTAGTGAACAAAACCATTGATCAATTGATCACTTAAATCTTGTATCAATGTTGAGTCAGGAGTGACTACACTAATACAAAAAAATGGAATCTATGATCCCGTATACAGACGGTTCAAAAATAATTGTCGTAATAAAAGAGGAAATGACATTTTTGTATTTTTTGCCATTTTCGCAATTTTTAACGACGGTTCCTGTCTGAACCATTGTTATATATCCAAACTTGTGTGATTTGTGGTGGTTCCCAGACGAACCGTCGTTATATACGGACACAAAAACTACACAATCGTGCGAGAGGATCCCTTTCTTCTCACTCTCCAATGTTCATTCCGTCTTCTTCCTCACTCCACTTCATCTTCTTCTTCCTCGCTTTCGCTGCATCGCCCTGCAACCTCCAACCCAACCTCCACTTCGCGCTGTCAGCGCCTTCAACCCCACCCCACCACTTTCTCTCCCGCCGCGTGTTCCTTAGGGTGCGCCACCTCACTCTCTCCCTCCATAGGGTGCACCTCCTTCCTCACTCTCTCCCTCCTTAGGGTGCACTCGTCTTCCTCACTCTCCCCCTCCCTCCATCTCTGCCTCCCGCCTCCCTCCCTCTCTCCGTAACCGCACCACACAAAGAAAAACGTTGTGCCGCCTCACGCTGGTCCTCCGTCGCACCGCCACAAGCTGCTCCGTTTCGCTGCTGCTTCTGCACACTGGTGGACATCTTTGCCACTAGTCCTCCTCGCCTAGCCGTCCTCGTGCCTTCGCTCACCTGTGCCATTTTTCCCACCATATTAGTTTTTTAATATTATATTTTTATTATTATTGTTTTAATAGTTTTTACTTTTTTATTTGTGTTTTAATATTTTTTTAGTTTTTTAAAAGTATTTTAATATTCTTTACTTTTTTATTAGTGTTTAATAGTCTTTATATTTTTTAATTAATTTGTGAATGCAACATGTTGATTCTGAGTCTGAGGGTGTCCGACCCTCGACAATTTGGATTTTGTTTTATAGTGAATTAGATAATATTTGTATACATTGGACGCGTTGATCATGGGTCTGAGAGTGTTCGACCTTCAGCAATTTTTATTTAGTTTTTATAATGAATTATATAATATTTGTTTGTATTGAACGCGTTGATGCTATGTTCGGGGGTGTCTGACCTTCAACAATTTTGCTTTAGTTTCATAATGAATTAGATAATATTGTTGATGTTGAGTCTGAGGGTGTGTAACCTTTCAACAATTTTGATTTAGGTTTATAATGAATTAAATAGTTTTCTTAGTTGATTAGCTCTATGCGTTTAACTGATGCATACGAAAGAGGGGTGGAAGAATTCATACAGTTTGCACAACATAGTGACGTTAGTAATCATAACGGAGTAAGAATGAGGTGTCCTTGTGTGAATTGTTTGAATGGAAGAATATTGAATGTTTCCAAGATTAGAGAACATTTTTTTGTGATGGGTTTTTGAAAAATTATACAACATGGACGTGGCATGGTGAATTGTTGCACTTACCAAGTTTTCACCAAGCTTTGGTGTTTGTTGATTTCCCAATGGATGATAGATTAGAGGACAAGATTCGTGATGTGGGAGCAAAATCTTTTTCTCGAGCAGTTTCGAAAATATGTCTAATGATGCAGAGAGTCATTTGTATCGTAGTTCAACTAACTTCACACGAGTATCAACAATGTTAAGGTTGATGAATTTGAAGGCAATGAATGGATGGACTGACAAAAGCTTTATAGAATTACTTCAATTGCTGAAGGACATGCTTCCAGAAGGAAATACATTATCCAATCGAAATTATGAGGTAAAAAAGATTCTTTTGTCCTATGGGAATGGAATATAATAAAAATACATTCATGTCCTAATGATTGTATTTTATACATAAATGAGTATGGTAATTTAAGAAGATGTCCAAGGTGTGGTTTGTCACGTTATAAAGTTAAAGTTGGTCAAAACGAATATAATGATGAAGTCACAAAGGAAGGTTCTCCTACTAAGGTCATTTGGTATCTTCCAATAATTTCAAGGCTTAAGCGTTTGTTTGCAAATGCAGATGATGCTAAAAACCTTAGGTGGCATGCAGATAATAGAAAATGTGATGGATTACTTCTTCATTCAGCTGATTCTCTACAATGGAAGAAAATTGATAAAAAAAATTCCTGAATTTGGAAAAGAATCAAGAAACTTAAGACTTGGATTGGCTACTGATGAAACGAATCCTTTTGGAAATTTAAGTAGTAATCATAGTTCATGACCCATTTTGTTAGTGATTTACAACTTACATCCTGCTTTGTGTATGAAGCACAAATACATGATGTTATCTATGATGATCTCTGGTCCAAAACAACCTGTAAATGAAATCGATGTTTATCTTAATCCATTGATTGAAGACTTGAAATTATTGTGGAATAAAAGGGTTGATGTGTTTGACGCGTTTAAAAATGAATCTTTCTGATTGCATGCAATGTTATTTTGTACTATCAATGACTTCCCTGCATATGGAAACTTTTCAGGTTATAGTGTGAAAGGTCATAAAGCATGTCCAATATGTGAAAAGAAGACATCACATGAGCAGTTGAAACACGTAAGAAAGACTGTGTATCTTGGGCATTGTAGATTTATAACGAAATAGCACCCGTATGATAGATTGAAAAAAAAATTTAACGGATACCAAGAACATGACATTTGTCCACTCCCCTAATTGACCTTGAAATTTATGAAAAGATAAAAAATGTTAATGTGACTTTTGGAAAAATGAAGAAGAAGCAAACTGTGACTAAAATATGGAAGAAGAGATCAATTTTTTTTATCTTCCATATTGGTGTGAGTTAGATGTCACATTGTCTAGATGTAATGCATGTAGAAAAGAATGTGTGTGACAGTTTAATAGGAACATGTCTGAACATTAAAGGCAAAACAAAGGATGGTCTGAATGCTCATCTGGATTTGATTGATATGAATATACGAGAAGAACTGTCACCACGAGAAGTTGGTAAATGTACATACTTGCTTGCAGCTTGTTACACTTTGTCAAAGAAAGAGAAAACAAGTTTTGGTGAATGTCTTAAAGGTGTTAAGGTACCACAAGGCTACTTTTCAAATGTGAAGAGTCTTGTATATATGAATGATTTGAAACTAATTGGCTTAAAGTCTCATGATTGTCACATTCTAATGCAACAATTACTACCGGTAGCTATTCGTGGAATCTTACCAAAAAATGTTAGGCATACAATCACTCGACTATGTTTATTTTTCAATTCGATGTGTAGTAAAAAGATTGACTCTCAGAAGTTGGATGAACTTAAAAAAGAAATTATTGTTATCTTGTGTCAACTCGAGATGTTTTTTCCTCCATCTTTTTTTGATATCATGGTACATTTGGTTGTTCATCTTGTAAGAGAAATCGGATTGTGTGGGCTAGTTTATATGTGATGGATGTATCTAGTTAAACGATACATGAAGATTTTGAAGGGATATATGAAGAATCAATGTCGTCCGGAAGCTTCCATTATTGAAAGATACATTTCAAAAGAATCTATTGAGTTTTTTTCCGAGTGCTTGTCAAAAGATAAATCTATAGGGTTCCTGAAAAATGTTGGCACTCTCGTAGATTGATAAGTAAATCTTCAAAAGGTGTACATGTCATAAGCAAATCTAGATAAGAGGTTCTACAAGCTCGTTTGTATATCCTGAATAACACTGATGAGGTGTTACCATACTTAGATACACCCAAAGACATATTGTCAAATATAAGAATCCAAGGCAATTAGAAAAATGTCATGGTTTAAGCAAGAAATCATGAATGATCCATCAACATCTGAAACATTAACATAGCTTGCAAACGGTCTTAAGTTTGACGTTTTATGTTGTTCTGGCTATCAAGTAAATGGTTGTTTGTTTTACACAATGTCTCGAGATGATAAGAGTATAATGAAAAATAGTGGAGTCACTTCGGAGGCAGAGTCCATGCAGTTTTCAACTTCAAAATATCAAAATCCTATTGTGGGATCAATGCCTTATTATGGTGTCATAGTAGAAATTTGGGAAGTTAATTATACCAAGTTTATTATACATGTTTTTAAAATGCAAGTGGGTTGACAATAAGACAGGTGTCAAAGTTGATGAATCTGGAATGACTTTGGTTGACTTTCGAAAGATAGGTTATCATGATGAACCATTCATAATGGCATATCAAGCTTCCCAAGTTTTCTATATCCTAGATCCTATGTCTGAACACTGGTTTGTTGAGCTACATGGAAAAAAGCAACATAATGACCCAGAAGATGAAGAACCAAACAATGACATTTGTGAGATTGAATCACTTACAAGAATGACGACCAATAAAGAGTAAGAGGATGTTGTTGATGTTGTACATTCAACTCGAGATGATCATGACAAAGAAATATTTGCATGTGGTTGAGGTTTAGTTTTACAATATATAATTTTTATTATATTTCATATTCTTTATGTTTATCATATTTGTTTGATAACAGGAACATGACAGATGATGAAGTTCCTCGTTCAAGAACTGGAAGAGGACTTACAAGATTAAAGACTATGTGTGTGAAGATAAATAAAGGTAAAAAAAAATATCATTGCCTATTGATGTCAACATTAGTGTGGCCACTAGGCCGAATGCAAAGAATTTTAGTAGTTATCTCAGAGTAGTTGCTCTTGAAAGGATCTCTATCTTAACTGATTTTTGGGATCATGTCACCGAGCACGAGAGAAACAAGATTTGGCAAGATATTCTGGTATGTAATTGTTTTTACTTTGTTCAATTTGGAGTTTGTTTATACTAATCATTGTTTTGAAAATATTTAATCTTAAAAAGAAAATGGTTGATAAAAATTACACTACTAGAAAAGCATTAAATAGAAACCAATTTTAAAGACAAAAAATAATTAGTTACTATATTGACTAAATTATATATTATTTATAGATTAAAAAATTATTTGCATTTAAATTAGTTTCTAAATTTATAAACTAGTTTCTAAATTAATATCTAATTAGTTAATTGGTATTTGATTAGCTACCAATTTTAAAATCTAAACTAGTTCGTAGTTAATTAAATATCAATTTAGAAACTAATTTATAAATTTTATTAATAATTAAAATTAATTTAGATACCAATAATAATTTTTTTAGTCTATAAAATAATATCTAATTTAGTCACTTAATTTCTATTTAATGATTTTTTTTATTATTGTTGGAGATTCATAAAATATATAAAAGATGTTTCTTATGAATTATTGATGCAATTAATGTTTCATAATATATAAATACAAAAAGGATCATTTTTAGCAAATTTGATACTATATTTTTTTAATAAGCCTTAGTTTTTATGATTAGCATCTTTTCATGAATGTCAGGTTCTCTCTCTTAGTTCAAAAGTTTAGAATTTTATTAAATCATATATAATAATTAATAAAAACATAAATAAAATGTCGTATTAATGAGTAGGCTCATTAATTCCATGACTTTAAAAATGAAAACATGCCTTATTCAAAAGATATAAAAGTTTAATAGGTTAATTCGAATCACCTGAATAATAACAAAAATTATATTAAGGTGTTTGAGTTTATTTAAGTATATACGTTATCCTAACTCATAAACTTCCCTAGAAGCTGAATCGTTAGATCCATGAATCTCCAAAAGTGTAGGTAGTTATTACAACAAATTTAAATACTCCACAAAATTAATAAAATACATATAACTCATATAAATTAGATATAATAGAATAAAATAAATTAAAACATTCAATGGATACACTAACATATAAATAGAATATGTGATATTAACGTTACAAAAAAAATCATGAAATAGAAACCAATTTTTATACCAAAAATCATTAGTTGTTATAGTGACTAAATTAAAAATCATTTTAGAGAATAAAATAATTTTGATTTCTAAATTAGTTTCTATTATTATTAAATGGTTTCTAAATTGATATCTAATTAACAACCAATGTTTTTCTACCAAAATTAGAAACTAAATAATTGGTAATTAAAATTTTTGTAGCTAATTAGATACTAATTTAGAAATCATTTAACAATAATAGAAATTAATTTAGAAATGAATTTTTTATTTAGTTTCTAAAATGATATCTAATTTAATTATTATAACAACTAATTATTATTTTTAGGTGTAAACCTACCTTTCAATTAGTAACAACGTAAGTCAATATAAGTCATATAGACTTGACTTACCTAAGCTAAGGATATGTTTAAAAAAACTTTATAAAAGCTTTTATAAGAAAAAATAAATATAGAAAATAAATAAAAATTATTTTTCTACAAGTTAAAATTAGTTTACATGCAAATTAATATTTTTAGAAAAGTCATATAAAACAATTTTATAAATTAATTTAAGTACAAATTTATTTTAATTTATTTAGAAATCAATTATATTTTTCCTTTTAAAACTTCTTATTTCTAATGAATTTATCTACAATAAATGCAGATTATTTTCATAGCAACGTCTCTAAATTTCCGTGAGAAAAAAATACACAGGTCATTTTCTTACAAAACATCCACAGGTAGGTAGTTCTATGTTATAGAAAAAAATGTAGCATGCAGATTCTGCAGATCCATAGGAAAAATCCGTAACTAAATACCAGGTATTTTAGAGAGAGAAAAATTATCGATAAAACCGTAGAATTATTTTACTAATAATTAAAAAAACCACAATTATTCATATAAATTCCTTTTTTTAAATAATATTCTTCTATTACAATAATAATAATAATAATAATTTTATTTGGTTTATGAAATATTAATAAAACTGGAAAAAATATTATTATCTGTACGTTAGCCAGTTGCTTGCATTGGCTGGAAGACTTTCAATAGTCTCCGAACCCTAATAAATTAATCAGAGAAAGCTGGCGGAAAAGTCAACCTACATTAACTCAGGTTTGAAAGTAGCTATTCAAATCATTTAAATTCTTTACCAGTAAAGCATAACTATCTAATAAATAAAACTCTTTTATGTATTATGAGACTTAGAATGGTTTTTATACAAAAGATAAAATTTGATGGTATGAAACTTGACGAAGAACAAAAAAGAAAATAAAACTTATACATGGTGTAAGAGAAAACATGATTCCCACCAGCATCCATTACAAAGAGATTCCACAACACAATAAAATTTTCACTTTAACACTAGATGCATAGCTCAAACAACCTGCGAGACGTCCCCATCATGGGAGGGCAACAAGGTACCATAGTCCTTTCCAAAATCCTCTGCAATCTCAACATTGGTCTTGCAATATATGTACAAGACCGTAGTAACCGCAATCTTAGAAACCGTAATCATAGAAAGGAAATAAGAACCGAGCAAAATCATCTCCCAAATCAACACCGCAGGAAACCCACTTTCTGTAGATACATTATAACCCCTTGTCCAGAAAAAGATGTTCCATGTCAAGATCACAGCGCAGAATCCATAGTAGAAAATAGAAGATAGAGCCACTCCTTTCATTCCCTTGATCAACCTCGCACTTCTTCTCAGGGCCTCCATGCCCCAACATGATTCCACCACCACAATAGCATTCACCAGGGTCCAGTTAACTTCCAAATACGTCTGCACGACTATCAAAGGAAGCGCAATGAAGACTCCTATGATGTAAGGCGACGAGTATGGAAGAAGTGGTAGGTGGAGAAGCTTGGCCCCGTGAATGAGAAGAAGCAAGAGAAGGCCGTAGAAAAGAGAGATGGAGAAGAAGATGAGTTGGGAAACGATGGTGGTGGCGAGGAGGGGTAGGAAGGAAGTGCCAATGGACTTTATGGTAGATAGAAGGTTCACGGGTTGGTCATGGAAGAAGTGGAAAACACTATAGGTGATGGTGATGACTCCACAGTTGGAAAAAAACAAAGAGAGAAGGGAATAGAGAAGGGAAAAGGTGGGGCTGGTGGTTTGTGGTGGTGGGAGAAGGGTGGAAGAGTTGTTGGTGAAGAAATAGTTGAAAAGGTGAGAGAGGGTAGAAGAGAGAAAAAGGGATAGGAAGAGGGGGAAGAAGAAGGTGAGAGAAAGAATGTTGAAGTGAAGAAGGTGTGCTTTGATGATGAGCTTAGCTTCAGAAATGAAGTCCGAAAGGTGCTTCTTGGGGGCCATATCAGAAGGAAAGAAGAACTGGGAAGTGAAGTTGCGTTCTGTTTGATCCTCTTCTTTCCAAATATATACTATTATTTTTATTAATTATTATATTTAGATTCAGTTTTACACGCGTTTTATTGTTGATTTTTCTTCTGGTAGGTTCGTAGAAGGAAGCCTCCTCATATAAGCAATGACTTTTTCAAACATGAATAAAGGGTCATGAAATGTGGGAAATCATAAAATAATTTGAAAAACATGATTTATTTTATAAAAGTAGTTTCAAAATATAAAAATGTTTAAAACCCATAAAAAGTATAAAGATAATTTCAAGAGTACGAAAAAGTATAAAAATAGTTTAAAAATATGAGAATGTATTAAATTGGTTTAAAATATAAGAAAACTATAAAAAAAAAGGTTTCAGAAATATGAAAATTTTAAAAATCTATAAAAAGTATATAAGTAGTTTAAAAGAAATAGGAAAAACTATATAATGGTTTAAAAAATATAAAATAGCTTTTCAAATATGAAAAATGTAAAAGTTATAAGATAGTTTAAAAATTTATACGGCTAGCTAGCGTGCTCTAGTCTCACTAGCTAACCCAATTTACCTTCAGCTTGAATTGAATAAATTCAAGTTTTGAAAATACTTTTGATGTTCTTTTTAGAATATATTTGGCTTTTCCAAGTTTGGATTATGTATAAATGCACTATTTTTTAATTAAAATTCATATAATTTGATTTATTTTGATATGAAATGTTATTTCTACTAATTTAATATTTTTAGTTAGAGTAGACGATATAGTGATTACATGTAGTAGATAGTCTAATAGGAACATCTAATTAGATGGTCTAAAGAAAATGTTTATCTTTGCAAGTGGGTCAAATTATTGAAAATTCAAGTTGCTTCCTTGAATCAAAACAGAAAACAAAATTTGAGTTAAAGTATTAGAGAATAAAATCTACAATATATCAGAAACATAATTTGAAGCAAATCTTCTGAAAAAAAAAAAAAGAGTGAAGAAACAAAGTTCACGTTAAAATTAATAACAGACTCTGAAGTCAAATATTATTATGAGATCCTTGGAGTAAAGAAATCTATAAAAATATACAAGCTTTAAGGAGAAAGCATCAAACATCAAGCTTCAGAACGATATCTTCTTTATTTTCTTCTTTGTAATCCTTTCATTTTGCATTCACATGGAAGGTTAAACTTCTTTGGGTTGATTCTCTTATAATTTCACAATGAATGTCGAGGTTTTATGCAATTAAAGTTTTGTTCTTCAATATCTTATTGTGTCAAAATATCTACTATTTTTCTAAACTGAATTGTTGTTTTGAGAATTGTTTTTTAACACATGATGATAATTCAATTATGTCTTTAATTAAACTCTTATTTAGTTTTTTTGAACAATTTCTTTCTCATGATTTAAGAGATATATTAAAGACCTTATGAGTAGACACATGAAGACGAATAATGTACTACATAAATTAGCGAACACATGTTTCATTAATGGGATTTGATTGTCTTTGTGTAACGCATGTTTAGTCAATTCAATTCTGTTTAGATGATTGAATTAATTAAATATTTATCAACTGATGAAGAATTTATTGTTAGAAACGCTTGAGAATCAATCTACTTTATTTGTTTTTAATTGTCTACTTTACTTTTTTGCACAACAATTTAAATTCCCCTTTTTACTTTATTGTTATTGTTATTCTTATTGTTCAAAGATAAGTTCTAAACATTGTTTGACTGATTTCACTATTAGATTCATTGGAAGATAACTTTGGGTCATTTGACTTTATCTATACTATCATCTCTTTAGTGTTAGACGATCTAACACTATGTTAAATAGTCTCCACTAAAATCATTTTAATTTGACGGTTAAACAACAACTATCAATACAAATTATGTTTAGAATTTATACACGGAAAAAATATTTTGACATATTTTTTCCTTCATCATACTTCTAGTCATAAAATGCTCCTATTTTTCCTATCTACAACATCATTGTTTAGATGTATATGTTGTAATAATTTATAGAGGACTCTCCTTTATCAAAATATTCTTAAAATTCATTGGAGTTATACTCTTCACTTCCATTAGTCCTTGGAATCTTCATATTAAATTAAAATTAATTTTAATCGTAATCTTAGTGATTATTTCATTTAGGCCAATGATATTAATGTCCACTATGTTCGCCGCCTTAGAAAAGTTATAATGTAATTTGAAACCTTTTTTAACACTATTAATAATTTAACAGTGTCTTTATTCTCTTTCTTGTTGTAACATAATTAAACCATTGTAGTGTCTATTTATTATATAATTTATAATTGATCTTGAAAGTATGTTTTCTAAAATTAATTATAGTTATAACCAGTGTAAAATATAATCCTTTTAGATTTATTATAGCTATATTAAAAGTTTAATCCAATTTAAAAGTCTTATCTTTTTATAATATCATTTTAATCTAGATCAATTTTTGTATTGATATAAAAGGTAATTTTAATCAATTTTAAAACCTTTTTCTCCTGTTCTTGTTGATAAGATTTAAAGGCATTTATACCCCTGTCATTTTTTGGTTTTAGAAATTATTGGAGATCCATACAATAAATAAAATATATATTTTTATGAGTTGTTGATGTGATATATAAAAATTACCATTTAGGAAATTTGATTCTATATTCTTTTTAATAAACTTTAGTTTTTATGATTAGAATCTTTTCATGAATACAGGGTTCTCTCTTAATCCAAAAGTTTAGAATTTACAAAATCATAAATAATAATTAATAAAAACATAAATAAAATGTCGTATAATTAGTAGGCTCATTAATTCCATGAGTTTAAAAATAAACGCATGCATTATTCAAACCAAAAGATATAACATTTTAATAGGTTAACTCGAATCACCTGAATAATAACAAAATTTATATTAAGGTCTTTGAGTTTGTTTAAGTATATTTTTCCTAACTCATAAACTTCCCTATTATAGAAGCTGAATCTTTAGATCCATGAATCTCCAAAAGTATTATTAAAACGAATTTAAGTATTCCACAAATTAACTAGATTAATAAAATCATATAACTCATGTACTTGACTTACCCTAAAGCTAAGGATATGTTTTTAAAAAATTATAAAAGCTTTTATAAGGAGAAATAAATATAAAAAAATAAATAAAACTTATTTTTCTACAATTTAAAATTAGTTTACATACAAATTAATTTTTTTAGAAAAAATATTTAAAACAAATTTTATAAATTAATTTATGTACAAATTAATCTTAATTGAGAAATCAATTTTATTTTTGCTTTTTATCTTTTAAAATTTCTTATTGAGAAACCAATTTTTCTTATTCTAGCACCATCATAAGACTAATCTAACCGTTCACATAGAAGTCGCTGATCTTTATTGCAATTTTTTGTTATATTTCAATTCTCCTGCATATTTTTATTTCCAAGTAATTTCACAGATCATTTTTATGGCTGATTTTGAAAATCGCAAGGAATTTCTATGAATTTATCTACAATAAATGCAATTTTTCATAGCAACGTCTCTGAATTTCGTGCGAAAAAAAGACACAGGTAATTTTCTTAAAAAATATCCACAGGTAATTCTATATATAGATTAAAATGTAACATGCAGATTTTGTAGAGGTAGATTCATAGGAAATTTCCGCAATTAAATACCAGGAATTTTAGTGAGAAAAAAATTGTAGATAAACCCGTACAAAAAATTACAAATAGTTTTAAAAAACCACACATATTCATATAGACTCTTTTTTTATAAATAATATGTTCACAACTTTGAAAGTTTCCAATATTAATATTCTTCTATTACAATACTACGAATACTTTTATTTAGTTTTGAAATATTAATAAAAATGTAAAAAATATTATTATCTGCGTTGGCTAGTTGCTTGCATTGGGTGGAAGATTTTCAATAGTCTCCGAAAACAAAAATAACATACTATCTATGTAAGAACATTAAACCCTAATAAATTAGTTAGATAGAGAAACCTAGCAAAAAGTCAACTGATATTAATTCGGGTTTGAAAGTAGACTTCTTTAGAATATCAATATCACGAAGACCATGTACCACCTTCCGTTCTCAATTAACTTAAACTTTTAAATTCAAAGGCCATATTTATGATGTCACATTCAACTCTTTTCATTAATCATAGTTGATAAAGGCTTATCTTATGTTGTAGTGATATTAATTGTTCTCTAAAAGTGGATAAATCATAATAAAATTATGATAGTTGGACTATTATGCTCTTAAATATAAAAAAATTGTGTTATGACTATTATTAATAACTTTCGATCTTATGGTAAACGCTTAATTCAATAATTAGTATCAAAATCAAAGTTACGAGTTTGATTCATAGTATGACAATTTTTAGGATAATTGTTGAGGAAGAAATTGTTACATATAGAAATTGTTGTAGGTGATATTAATTGTCTCGTGATGAGGTGAGTGTCCTTAATATTCAAATAATTATTATCTACAAATTTGATTTTGCTCCTCATCTTATCATCAATAGAAGCAACCATTTTTATGTGACCTATTACATGATTTGAACATTTGATAACTATCGTTTAGGTGTCAAATTAAAATGATTTGTCTAACGCTAGAGAGATGATAATATAATTATGGTCAGATGATCCCAAGTCGCCTATTAATGAATCCAATAGTGAAATCAGTACATTAGTGTTCATAATCTATTTGCAAACAAGAAAATTTAGCAATAACAATAAAGATAAAATGGGTTGAGATTGTTTAACATAAAATATAAAAGAGATTAAACAACAAATAAAAACCGGTTGATCAAAACCTCAAAACTTAATGAGGAATTACAAAGGAATCAACAAAAAAGATTTAGTCTTCCATGCAGAGGCAAAACAAAAGAATTACAAAGAAGAAAAGAAACTAAGAAAATCTTGTAAAGCTTCCCTTTTTCCTTAAGGCTTATGTCTTTTTATAGGTTTTTCTGCTCCAAGATTCTTGTGAAAATATTCTAGTTTAGATTTGTTAACAATTTCACAGTTTCCAACTTTCCAGAATTCTAGGATTTTGTTTCCTTGTATTTTACAGAAGATTTGTTTTCAATTCTGTTTCTGAGATATTATAGATTTTTTTTTCTCATTCTTCTCTTCAGATTTGGTTTTCTATTTTGATTCAAAGAAGTAACCTAAACTTTTCTATATTTGACCCATTTGCAAAGGTAGACACTTTCTTTAGACTAATCTAAAAAACAAAAAATTAACACACAAAAATATTTAAGGCCCAAAAATAAACTCAATTGTATGAATCTAAATTAAAAGAATAGATTTACTCATTATTACAGTCCAATAATCTATAACTAAAACTACTAATTAGTGTGAATAAAATTATGCTCATCAACATTCGATGTCCAAATACCATAAACTTTCACCTTCTTCATAATTGATTGTTGACATGAATAACACAATTTTAGCTATAATTTATCTCGTGCCAATTAGCCTCATAATAATTTCTCGACACATTCTTTCCATTATATTCTCTAGCATAATTATCAAACTTTTGACAATTATCACATTTGAATGTCTTTTTTATCAAACTTTTTTCTTCCTTCTTTGTTGGGTGCAACATTCTTTCTTGAATCTTCAAAATTCTATGAATTCAATATTTAATCATCCTGACTCATCATTTCTTGATTTTTCTTGAGGTTCCTTTTGATGTTTTAGCCTACAAAGTCTGATTTGAGAATGTCAGTGAATATATTTCACCGAGTATGATTTCTTGTGCTTTAAGAATCTCTTGCAATTCATCAACCTTCATTTCTTCAATAATTTCTTCTTATTCAATTGCAACAACTAGTGATCTAGAATTTCGTCTTCTTCAATTTGTTAGCACCTTCATGGATTTAACAAGAATATCCCATGCTTCCTTCATATTTCTTGTCCATAATATTGTTCGATTGGGCTCACTTCCTATGTGAAGGCCCAGTTCAATATTAATCTTTAGGATTTTTTCGAACAGAGAGACAGTCGTCAGTAGAAAAGACAGAGAGAGAAAAGAGTAAAGAGAGAAAGTTTCGCCCAACAACTTCCGACCGCCACCTACATTTTATTCACCGTTAGATCGGGATGAAATTTTGTAATCTGGTTCATAATTTGTGTGACTTTAATATGACCATTCGGATCTTGTATAAGTTGTTTGAGCAGAGAGAAATTCATCTCACATTGAAGCAGCGTTTTCAGAGTTTCTATTGAGAATGAAAATTTTCTGATTGCTGCTACTATTTTTCCACCATTGGATCGTTCTGAAATTTTGTCAGCAGGTTCATACCTCGTGGTTCTTTATTTGGACCATTAGGATTGTTAAAAAGTCACCGGAAAAGTGACATATAAGCCGCGTACGGTAGCTGTAGTTTGTGAATTTTTCACGTTTCTTGTTCTCTGTTTCATCTCTGTTGTATTGCTATTTGGTTGGTTATTAAACACAATTTGTGCTGTGATTTGAGACTCTCTTGTAACCATAACTTTGATCATAGTGGAGCTTGATTGACTGACTTGTGCTTGTGGTTTTTACTTCTCATATTTATAAGGTTTTCCACGTTAAAATTTATGTGTTTTCTTAAAGTGTGTTTTGTGTTGCTGCCATTATTTGTTATAGCTCCGTACAGATTCTTGCAAGTTGGGGAAATTATTATCCGCTTCTTATTGCTCTTGTTGAGATATTATTTTTATTGTGTTGAATTTCCCATCAAATATCCTCTCCAAGATATCTGCATTAACAATTTGATGAATGATGAACAAAGTCTTCTCATCTTTGTTGTTGGTTTCTTGAAACTAACTTTGTAGAATTATAAATAGTCTTAATGATGTTATTCATATGTTGAAAGCAAAAAATAGTCTTCGTTGGAGCATACAACCAATCATAATTCTTTCATTGATAGTTGGAAAAGAATTTAGTAAATTTTATGTTATTGCCATTTTCAAATCCTTAAAAAAACACTCTCCCTTTTCAAGAACAGGAATTTTATAAACCAATTTTTGGTGTTTAATAGCAACTGATAAACTAAGTTAGTTAGTTGGAAAGGAAGACTTCTATCATTTGTGATACATGTGTGCTTAATCAAATTTGTATTTTCACCCTTACCATTATCATTTTTATCCTTTTTCAACCCACCAAAAAATATTTGTAATGAAATCACTAAACTTGAAAGGAAATTCCTATTAGGTTGGGGTCAGAAGATAAAAAGATTCCTTAGATTAAGTAACCAAAAGACTAGGGGGGGTTGCAAATAAGAAGTATAGAAAAATTCATCTGCTCTATTGGCAAAAAGGAAATGGATGCTAGGTGTTGAAAGCCAAGGGCTATGGAGAGAGGTGCTAGAGTATGGTTCATGGAGAAATATGAAAGTGATTAATACAATTATAAGAATGAATCATGGTGGTGGAAAGTTGTTTGCGATAAGTGCTAAATTGCAGTAAATTTCATAGATCATTAGGCATATAATTATGTAGAAAAATATGTAACAAAGTAGTGCAAAACATGCTAATAAGCCTCAAACTCCATATGCACATGAAGACAAAGAAGGAAAAAGGAATTTGCAGAAATTATTGCAGAAAAGTGTAGAAAAAAAAGCAAACAAGGATGAAGCAACAAAGTCAATTTGCCCAGTGCATGAAGAATGACTTAACAAATTGAGTCCTAAGGGAAAACTCAATGAAAAACACTCAAAATGTTGAGCACATCTACATATGTTAAGTGAATTTAGGTCAAACAATGAAAGGAATTAAGAGATCAAAGGGATGAGCAAATTAACATCCTTAACCATGAAGAAAACCCAATTTCGCTAAAGAAGGGCATGAACCAATATGTACCAAGTTCAGGAACAAGGAGATTTCGTTTAAAGCCTAAGCCAAGCCAATTTTGTTTCATGAGAAAGAAATATCAGTGTTAGGTTAGATTGGGAGAAAATCCCTAGAAAAACCTTGACTTTGAAAATCTTAAGAAGCGAAAAAATTGGACTTGAAGCTCAAAAATTACTTAAGGATGAACAAAAGCCAATTCGTTGAATGAATGAATGAATCCATTTGGATCCCATTCAAAAAATCTATAAATAAGGACATTGGGGGAACATTTAAAGCATCGAAAGGTCTCGAGAAATTAAGAGACACAAATTGACATGTTGAAACCGTGAGAATACTTGAAAAATCAAGTAGAATAAGGATACAGTGAGATTCATAAAGAGGTTTAGAAATAGAGGTTATGCCGGTTTAGGCTTAGAGAGTCTAAACTTCAAAATCTATTAGGCTATAAGGCCAAAACGTTAGAAGAAGTGAAGAATCATCTTTGGAAGAGGAAATCTTGAAGCCTAAGCTGGTCCCGACACTCAGGGATCCATGTTTGTTGTACTTTGGCCTCTCATACTTGAACTTTCACTGTATGATTTTATTATGAATTGCCAAATCTATCTTGTTGACAATGAATGATAATGTGATTTTTTGTTATTTATAGATGTATGTTTCGATTTAAGATTCAAATTCCTTGGGTCCGGTAGTATGCTTAATGCTCAATGGTGGGGAACAATCATTGATTGCCCATAGAGCATGAATGAGGCCGGAAGGCGAGTTCATGTATCTAAACCCTATTAAGTTAGCCATAGGATTCAATGGTCGCAGAGCGCAAAGATGAGACTATGGTGAATTGTTCCATCTTAGCGTATGAATAAGCCATAACAACGACCTATTGTCCTAGATAAACTTAGCGAGGAATCAACTTGGTTTGGCCATAAGTAATTAGGGGTTTGAATAAATATTGCATTTATAAATAACAATAACAAAGGAAATTCACAAAGTTATTTCAATCTCAACTTCTGTGCTATATTATTACTTCATTGCTTCACTGATTTGTCTAAACTTCACCTCTTGATCTAAATATTTAGTAGTAGTATTATTAATAATTAGTTATTTATAAAAATTATATGCAAACCATCTCCAAATTTCATATTGTTCATCTTGAAAGATAATTTTACTTTGATAACATTAATTTCCTATGGATTCGACGATCCTCAAGTGTACTACAATTGAATTGGTCCACATGCTGAGTAAAAGAAGTGAGACTTAACTTAACCCACCACCAGTTTGAAAAGCATGTGATCAACGAGAGAAAAGTAAGTGATTTGATAATAATTTAGAATGGAGGATGGGGAGGAAGACAAAATAAAGTTTTGGGAGGATAAATGGTTAGGAGAAGATACATTTTTCCTATGATGTATATGCTATAAGAAAAAAAAGGATAAAGTAATTGGGGGAAATGGGGGAATGAAGGAATAATATTTGGACCTGGAATTTAAAATGGAGAAGGGAGAGGTGGTGGTGGAAGAAGGACCAAGAACGAAAAATCGTCTAGCTAATAGTTTATAAAATCCTTGAAGAAGGCATTAAGGACTCATGGTTTTGGAAAAATGAGGAGGAATGACAATTTTCAGTTAGGTCATCATAATATATTGAAAAATAACCTAACTAGGGAAAGTAGTACTATCTTCAAGGTAGTTTGGTCTCTAAAGATTGTGCTTAGTGTATTACACCTTGGTTGGAGAGTACTTCTAGATAAAATCCCAACAAAGGCCAACTTAGTATAGAAAGGAGTTTAGCTAACCAATGCAATGAGGAAGAGGAGACAACACAACACCTATTCTTAACTTGTAAAAAGACCAGTACTTGTGACAGATGGGTGGGAGTAAGATTAGTGCATCATGATCAAGTTAAGGCTAACTTCCAACACTTTTACTTAATGAGTGTAAAAGATAGGCAAATATCAGTTTGGAAGGGTCTATGGATAACTATAGTATGGAAGATCAAGAAACATAGGTGTTAGAATATATGGCCTTAAACGAGAGGGGGGGTGAATTGTTTAAGAAGGATTTTTGAAAACTTTTAAGCTTAGAATGAAAATACTTCAGAAGAACCTTGATTGAGAATTCAGTTTTTCCAA
>Ga0123342_1000923_pt1 | contig 48942 bp, 24 predicted proteins | sample Turbeawhitnodule_FD_89960 | JGI IMG/M metagenome (GOLD analysis project Ga0123342, IMG submission 89960) | Root nodule microbial communities of legume samples collected from Mexico - Turtle bean Mexico white nodule | ecosystem: Host-associated > Plants > Roots > Nodule | place: Mexico: Nepantla...
AAATAATATTAAAATTATGTAAATAAATTAACTTAAGTAAAAAAATAATTAAATTAATAAAATGTTAAATAATAAAATTATACTTAAATTTTAAATTATAATTCATTATTTCTTTCAATTTTATATTTTTTGTTTTATTTATAAATTAAACTTTAAATTATTTTAATTAACTAAAATATGTAAAAAAATTAATTATTATTTATTCTTCTTTTATATAGAAGGATAAAGTTGTAATCTTACAACTTTTACTATTCAAAATAATTTATAATATTCTTACAACCATCACATCACTCACTAATTTCAATAAACTTTCTTCACACATCCACACTAACATACCCCAATCCAAACAACCTCAACTTTCTTCACACTTCTGCTCACTCACACCCTCAACTTTCCACTCCCTCACACCCTCTAATCCAAACAAAGCCTTAAACAATAAAAAATATTCAAATATGTTATTTTTAAATGAAAAGTAATTATTATCTCTATATGAAAAACTATAAAAGGAAAATAGATCATTTATTTAAAAATTAAAAGAATATTATTATCTTCACAATAATAATAAATACAATATCTTATAAAAAATATAATTACTCAATTTATACAATAGTTTTTAATATTAATATATTATATATGTAAAAGAAATAAATTGTAAAAAATCAGATGCAAGGCCCCCAACCCCGATGAGCTTCGTTTCTCCATAGTGCTTCCAATGATGAGTATATGGTTACACCTAAAACATATATTTACATTTTTACAATTTTCAAATTGAATAATGGTATATAGTCAAATAAGTGACGATTTTTTTGGGACAGGTTCTGAACTAGTTTTTAGGGATTACCATTCTTTAAGAACATCCAAAAAAAAATTACAAAATGAAAAATAGTTTATTTTTTTTTTTTTATGATGTTTTATCATACTTTATTTAGTTTTTCTGAATTTGTTTTAGTTTTTAATTTATCCAAAAATGAAAAAATCAACTTTAGTTATCACATATGTTTTAATTTTCACATGTAATACTTTAAATTTGTGTGTATTTACGAGTAAAGGAAACGATATATATAAGAAAATATATTTTTTTTAAAATTGTACAGTAGTAACATGTTTTTTCTCAAGTTCAAAATGTTGGGATCAGATTTAGAACACTATATGCAATTCTTATATTACAGGTAGAATTTGTGTGATTAAGTTATTATGGTAAATTGAAGTAGTGAGAATTAGTGGTTAATATTTGTTTCGCCATTAACATCAATGATAATTTTTCACATTATTACCTTTGGCTTTATATTGGCCACTAAATAGTTGGCGTCACATCTTTTTCTATCTAACTTTCATTGCTTCCGATAAGTGTCCTGGATGAATTTTTAATGATGGCAGTACGTAGCCAATAGATGATGTTTTCAAAATTCACATAATTGTAATTGTGTCGGTCGATGATAGTAAAATCTCCACTTCAGTTCTAAATAAAGATTTGGTGAGATTAGAGATTCTTTTTTATAAGCAATATACAATAACCACTTTAAGAATAATTTAACTCTTATAAAAGTATAAACATCGTAAACACATAATACCATTCAAATATTTACCTTTCAAATATTTAAATGTTTGAAGAAATAAAGTAGTTTAAATAAAATCTGAGAGAAATTTTATTTAACATTCCACTAAAATAAATAGACAAACCAAAGAAACGAAACAGTAAAAAAAAGAAAAACTAATTAAGGAAAACTTAAACATTAACCAAAGTCAAACCTTCAACTAACACAAGAAAAAGGTTTCAAAAAGAAAAGGTTTCAAAAAAATTCAGAACTCCCACATTAAAAACTATCTTATTTCTAGAAGACTTAAAAAAAAAACTTTGTGAGAGTGGTGAATGGCAACGGAATAATCTAGCTCCTCTAATTGCAAACTTTCTATTCACCTGGGATCATTCATCTTTGAAAATGCAACGCCATTTTTTTGTCTAAAGCTTGATAAGCAAGAATGAACGCTCAAATTAAAGATTCCCAGTAATGAATGAGTCTGAAAAGAATTAAAGAACTAAGAGTAACGAACTAATTAAGTTCAACAAAGTCTCACTATTTCTTGTCGTCATCTTTAACAACCTCTTCGGTAGTGACATATCGAACCTTGAAACGCCCAAGCTTCTCTTGAACAGGTTGCTGAAGACCACGGGAAGTGCTGTTTTGGGTTTCTTCAACTCCTCTCTTCCTTTCTTCACTCAACATTTCTTCTACTTTTATTTGGTCTCTGAAGCTCGCTGGAAGTTTCTCGTACTCATCGAAAACGCGATTCACAAGCTTAGATACAAGGGCGAATTTCCTTTGTCCCTCTTCATCTTTTACCATGCTTCTCGTGTCATAGCTATTCGGGGGTCTTGCCGGTTGAGGAAGTTGATTTAACACTAACTTTTCACTCGAAGCAGTCATGGGTATTAACGAGGTGGATGCAAAGGGAAATTTGTAAAGTAGGGTGGTTCTGTTCTGTTGTTAATGATAGAAGATGAACTATGAGGCAAGTTTGGTGCATATACAATGACATTGTAATATATATATACATACACACGCGAGAGTCCTATAGTTAGATTCTGGGTGATTTCTTTGAAATGGCGCTGACGACTTAACAATTCAAATGTTCGTGATGGTCAAAGAAAGAACATGTACTTGGTCTTCCTTGTAGAATTGGTCATTTTGATTCCTTGTTATTTGGGCCAAATAAGACGTATGACAGTAAACTACATGGGAGATTCACGAAACCTTCCATGAATAATGGATATTTTGTACTGTAAAAATTTCAAAATCATTCTGAATTAAATTTAGACAGCCCTGCCACCTTTCGTGTCCCAATTGGATAACATAAAGGCCCATAAGTCTCAAACACATACCAAAAGGACAATCATATATACATATCCGTAGTTAACTATATTAATTCAATTAATCGAATTTGAAACACATGGTTTTCTCTAACGTGTTAAATTTGTCTTTCAGTGAACCAGAAGTCAACAGTGATTTTTGGCTACAAGATTCTAAACTATTCGTTGACGCCTGGAACGTGGGATCATTGTTTGTTGGAGTCTTGAACATACTGAGAAGCCGCAAAGTAGGTCTGAGCCACTGAGAAGCAGCAATATGGAGGCAGCAAGAAGAGAGATAAATGACCATGGTGTATCAAAGTAAGTGTACTTGAAGCTAGCCCACTGAACATGCCAACTGTTTCTGTAATATCTGTGAACGTCATTGAACAACTTGGACAAATAACACAAATCCAAATCAACCGCCACGTCTTTTCCCGCGTTGTTGATGAAGCTCGCAACTTCTCCTTCAGTCCCAAAGTGGTTCTCAATCATGTTCCGATCACACAGATACTCAACGTCCCTGCAAGTGTTCACGAGACAGTCCAGGAGAGTAACGTAGGCCGTGAAGTGCTTGGAGCAGCCATTGTAGCACTGCTCAAACGCCACACAGTTCAGCAAAAAACAACTCATGAAATCGTCCATTGTAAGCGTTGGCATTTCAATCACGCCGCGCCTGAACGTCACGTGAAGGAAACTGTCGCTTTCCTTGCCAGGATTGATCTTAATCCCGGCTCTACGAAGCTTGGAGACGCAATGGATCACGTGGGTCGGCGTGGTGACTCTTTGTCTTGGCTCTGTAGTTTCTTCGTGGTTCGGAATGAAACTCGAACGAACCAAGTCGAGTAAGTGTTTTCCCTTCACGTTGGCCCACAAAACATCATCTTCTGGTCTTTGCAACGAGTTGTTGAAGAACATCATGGCGAGAGTTGACAGAGTCCACGTTGACTTTTCTCCGGGTAGTTTTGTAACTTGGAATAACTGGTTCAGAACGAAGAAAGGGATCTGGTTTTCAAGCTTGAGAAAATCTCGGTAAAAGAAGGGCAATATCCACGCCATGGTAACAAGAGGGTCGTCGCGTTCAAAGGGTACTAATGCAGCGACTTTGCGAAAGAGCTCAACGATGAAACACCCGTCGAGGATCATCATTTGGATGAAGTCGTAAGAGTCAAGGTGGATGGTTTCTGAATAGCACTCTCTGGCTTCTGATTCTAAAGGGGCAAGGGCTTTGAACAAACCATCTAAACCCAAACCTTTGGTTTTGGTTCTGTTGAGAAGGAAACCGAGGTAACGCCACTTGTGTTCCTCGATCATGTTGAGACGAGGTTGGGCGCGGTGGTATGGTCCTATGGACACGATACGAGGTTGGTAGGCTTTTCCGTTCATCTCGATTAGGCTCTGTGGAACCCTGAAGATGCAGCACGATGTCTTCCCCGCTGATTTGTTTAGCAACTTGGGATTCTCCAAAATCTTTAGCTCCATCGAAGCCAACCTGTCTGGGTCTATTACCTTCCAGATGTCTATTGTGTGCTGATCATTGCCTTCTTCCTCCATATCCATGCTATTGGATGGTAAGAACTTGTTCTTATTCTTTCACACCACCTTTTTTATCTACATTCATCTCACAGTCGCTATCTATTATATATAATAAGAGAAAAGTAGAAGTATCAAACACTGTGAGAGGCAATGTGTCCACTTTTCTAGTGGTTTAATTTTTACACCGCTATCGCCATATTTGAAGTTTCAATTTGTTTTGTCATAGTAAAAGGAGATTAGATTATTAGATTATTTTTTCTTGGCAAGTGTCAAGAAATTGATCTTTCCTGGAAAAGAGGGTGCGTCATTTGCTTGGACTTGACAACATCAGAATAAGAAAACTTGATCATACTTTAGATTTCACCTACATAAATTGGCATTAAGAAAAACAAGTCCCATAGTTTGCATTTTAAACTGATATCAATATAAGGGATTGAATCCCTCTTTCAAAAATGACAACTATAAGGATTAAACTAAATATAAATACAAATTGTTTTAAATATTAAATTATATGACAAAATATAAAATGATTCAATAAGACATAATAATATTAAACTTATTCTTCAATTATTTGCTTATCTCTCATCCTTGAGGGTATACTTTTCCAAGTTTTCATTTTCTAATATGCAAGATAAATAATAAAATTATAACAATTAAAAGTTTTAATTCAAATTCTAAAAAACTTATTTTAACTTTTCATTTCAAATTCATGATAAATGGAAAAGGACAATTAGGATGTGTGTTAAAAATGTGAAGACCCCTTCTTACCATGTTTATTCAATATTCATATGGAGCAACTTTCTACAGTTATTAAAAAAAGTCAAGGATTGTGATGATTTCATCCGGTAGAAATTAGTAATGATGTTGAGTCTCATTTATTGTTTGTTAACTACAATTTCCTTATCTTTCAAGCCTTAATAAATGAGTGCAAACACATGATATTCTAAGGAAGTATGAAAGAGTTTCTGGTTTAATGTTGAACCTTCAAAAGTTAGAAGATTTTTAGCATAAACGTTAATAGGGGATACAAATGCTTTTTTGTACATACTAGAGTCAGGGAGGGGCTTATAAAAGGAAAATAATTGGGTCTCCCTTCCTTTATTGGTCAAAGTAAAAAAAAATCTACTCTTAGATTTGCAACACACAGACTCCAGAAAAAAATGTGGAGAAAAAGAGCTTTGCCTTAATTTGGAAGAGAGATTATCATTAAATCAATGGTCCTACCGGTACCTAATTATTGTATGGACAACTACTTGATTCTAGAATCTTTGGCTAATGAACTCCAAAAGATGATAATTTGTATTAATGGGGGTGAAGAAGAGACAACAAAGGTATCAATAGTTACCTTGGGATAAATTTTATGGGCCAAGGAAGTGTGAGGAATGAGATTTAGAAATATTTATGATTTTAATTTACCACAGTTGTGCAAATAAGGATGGGGTAAATTATAAAGGTGGAAGAGAAGAAAGGAGTGGTTCAAAAATTGTAACATGAGCACAGATTGGATATCATTGTACCTGGGGAGAGAAACATTGATAACCATTCTAGAGTTGGGAATAACACAGCAATAATCAGAAATGAGTAGTAAATGATACTTATTACTATTCAATGTGGGATTTAGACCAAATTTGGATTCCTAACCATAAGTCATGATTAAAACAAAAAAAGGTTCAGGGGTGGGTGGATTGCCCAAAAACAACACCACGTGCTAATCTTAAGGGCGATGTGTGCGAGGGAGATAGGGGACCATTCTTGCCTAATGGTAATAGTTGGAAGACAATTTTGATGGACCTGCTCGTCAGATAAAGGTGGGCTAAACGATGGTGAATTGAGGATCACAACAACCTCGTATATAGTACTCGTGAACAAAATTGCATGAATAAGATGCACAAAAAATACTATGTGAGCAGTGTGCTAAACAAGAATACAGAGTAAAGAAAAGAAAATTCCAACTCTGTAGTAACACAGAGATCTTTTTACTTTTTTCTGCTGTTATGAATTGTATGTTTAATCATACGTATAAATCCTTTATTCATAGTCTTTCAAATGTAATATAGGAAACATAATATCTAATAATAAAGAATATCCCTAATTATGAAATGTAGATGTTTTTTTAATTACTAAAATCAAATTATATCTCTTACAACTATCAATTTGGATACTATGATTTTTAACATCTTCAGTCAAATACTATCCAATTGACCCGTCCATCTCGTGGTGAAGTATTCACATGGAAGGTTATAGTTGGAATTGGAGAAGGATCTAAGGTTAGTGTTTGGGCAAAACTCTAGGTGCAGATCATCAGATGGTCTATGACTTGCTTAGATAGTGTATGATGTTCTTAGATAATGTATGACTTGTCTTGTTAGTTTAGAGGTTTCAATTTCAGTTTCTATTTTTCTGTTTCTCTTCTTCTCTTCTTGTACAAGTGGATGTTGCACCAATGCTTAGTACAATTTATCAACATATCAATAATAAGATTTATTGTTTTGTTTCTCTTCTTTGTTCTCTTCCTTCTCTCTTTTTCATCTTGTTTCTTTGTGAATAAAAACAAGGTACAGACGGCCAAATGACTCTCTCCTGAACCCTTAACAGTTGACTGCTAAATATTTCATGGACAAGGACCAAAAAGTGTGGGATGCTAGTGTTATACAGATTCTTTTAATGATGAATTAAATACATCGTTGTATAAAGAGGTCTGACGATACTAGAATTTGGGTGTGTGAAAGGGATGGTAACGCCTCTTTAAAGAGTGCTATAAACTCTTCATGAATAGTGCTGTTGGCACTACTCATCTGCAGACAGGGAGTATTTGGAGTACCATATTGAATATGACTGTACCATCTAAGGTGAAAGTGTTTGTGTGGATATTACACAGGAAAATTATACCTACCTGCATGAACCTAAGGGACAAAGGTATTGAGTGCCCTGTTATGCTGGCCTTGAAAATGAATACCATCTATTCTTCTGATGCAGAAAGAGTCAGGAATGCTGCAAAAAGGTTACTATGTGAGATTGTATTATCAAAGCTATTGATGAACGATAATACATGAAAGATGATAGTGTATAGAGGTCTGAATTGGAATTGGAACTGAGTTTTAAATATGTATCATCTAATCCTAGTTGCCTGTAATCTTATTTTCTCTGCTAGCAGCCCATGTAAAAGGTAAAAAGCAGTTCTATTGTCATGGCAGAGTAGTGTCTAATGCACTGTTCTAGGTTGGACAGGGAGTTTTCCTGATTTTGGAAGTAACAGGACACTAAAGCAAGTCAAGTTTCAGCATGGGGAAAATGAATCCGGAGAAAGCTCCAAAAGTCTGATTGAGGACTGCTTCAGTAACTCACATCCGTTTTTTGATGATATCAACTGCAGTAATCTCAAATTCTGTCCAACTGCAGGTTCCTATTTGCCAATGTAATAAATCCATTCAAGAGTAGACTCACTTGGGTTGCAGTTTGAGAGGATACCAATTTTGATGGTATGGGGTAGGGAGATAGGGACATTGTTTTATACTGTTTTGTGTTCTGAATCAGCATCATGACATTATGCTTAAAAAGATAGGAACGAGAAAGTCTGGGAAGGTAAAGAGAACAGAACCAAGCAAGTGAAACATGTGGGCACCCGGTCCATAGATGAATGGAGTAGGGCAAAGGCTTTGGCATAGGACAAAAACCAGAACAATAGTGCAGTTCCTCGTGGGCAGTGGTGTCCTCCTATTGCAGATTACATAAAATGCAACATTGACGCTGCTTTTAATAATATTAAGGAGTGCACTAAGTGAGGCATGTGTTGCATAGACGAATGTGGTGATTTTAAGGGAGCTTATACATAATGGAAGTGAGCATGCTTGGCTGTTTTGGAAGGTGAAGCTCTAGGTCTGCTTAAAGCTTTACCTTGGCTTGCGGTACAACATTACACGAATGTGACACTAGAGATGGACTGCGAAATAGTGGTGACTTAAGTGAAAGGACATGGATCAAATTCTTCATATTTTAGCTGTCATTATTTCACAGTACAATTATTTGCTCTCCCATAATCCAAACTATTCATGTGAGTTCGATAAGAGGAATGCAAATACTGTGACTAAAAAAAAATGCAAATATTGTGACTCATTCTTTAGTTATGGTGACTATGGTGACCGCAGAGGGAAGTGCTAAACAATTATTAGAAGATTCTTACTTCAATCTACAATTTCATTGTTAATAATATGAGATACAGTTTCAGTAAAAAGGAAAAATATGATATAACTGGAGGAAATTCATACTATTTCCATGGGCCCAAAAGTATATATATAATGTGTATAGTGATTTTCTACTCTTGAAGCCAGAACCCAAAGAAGCATAATTTATGTTCAATTGGATTATCCTTTAATTGTTAGAAGTGGCTAATACTGGTTAACACAACTACTGTATATCTAATTTAGTCAGGTAATAGATTAGCCAGTTAGTCATACCCATTTGCTTACTTGGCGTTTATTACACCTCTTCTTAGTGTAAAAATTGTAACTAAAAGAATAGTTGGAGTGTTAAGTTAAAAAATCAATAAATGATTCTTTTAGATCACTGTAAGATACATTAAAATGACAGGAACATTAACTGTTACACTACTTTTGAAAAAGAATAGCATTTTTAACTCTTTAACCAATCTCTATTTTTATTAAAAAAACACTAAATAAATTGTATTAGTGCAATTTTTAATTTAATTTGTTGGTAACAATTATTCACATCATGAAGATGACGTGTTTGACCAACAGTGTCACAATTGAACAATTGGCGTTCCCCAGGAGAAACACAAATTTGAAGGTTCCAAATGATAGTGATCGATGAGTGGCAGCAGAAAAGCATAAGCAGAGATGCCACCTGGAGTGATTAGAAAAAGGGAAAAGGCAGAAAGCAAGATACAAATTAGACAAGTTGTTTATCCATCAAATAATAAAAGAGACCTTGGAAAAGAAAAAACATGAGATTAAACCGATAAGTCGCTGTCAAATTCCTCCTTCCTAGACAAAATCATCAGATTATAATATTTCATTCCCTGCCTCTAATTCTTTTACCCTCGCTGCCCCAATGCAAATATTCCTTCTCCAGACATTTATACAAAATTTTCATGACAAGTTTTAGTCTGGTGAAAAGAAAGGGAAAAATCTTATCAAGTCTCATCTGTCAATAACGTGGTTAAGCACTTGCTAGTGGAACATGAACTCAAGACACATTAGCATTAGGCTTATGCCATGAATTTGAATATATGATTCTCATATCCCATCCCTTCATTAAATTAAAACACCAAAAACAAAGTATCATTGTAAGAAAGGGATCAAGATGTGTACAAACTATATTACTAAATTAAGAAAGGTGACTTACAGCATCCCCACAACCAGCTACGAACATGAGTCATGTACATATATACCCTGATTATCTTTATGGGTTACTTTTTTTTTCTTTTCAATTACTAGCCTATCAATACCCAATACATGCAAGTCAGACTGTACTCTAAAGAATAAAGATAAATCATTCATTCTGAGTTCATCGGCTGCTTCAAAATTTACCCCCAATTAGCATACTAGTTCCTCTGAAAATTCCTCCACCAGAAAACCGAAGATAGCACACTCAAGCTCCCCAGCCATTTTTCTTATCTGCTCTACATTTTTCTTCCACTCACCATCCTCCCTAGAGAAGTCATCTTCAATCATCATATCAATTGTGTTGGACTCCACTTCTTTCCACAATTCCAACCTCTTGCATATCCTTCTTATCACCATATCCCTATCTTCCAAGCGATCAAGTGCTCTCTCTTCTTCCATTATGATATCAGATACCAGCTTCTTAAAGTCATCTGGGATTTGCTGTCTGTCGTAGATCCTTGACTGGCACAGAGCTTGCAAAATTACCTCTCTAAAGTCATTTTCTTTACGTGAAGTTTCCTTATCCTCATTTTCACAACCTTCCTCTTCCATAAGTGTTTCATCCTCGTCATCGTCTTGATCATGCATTCTTCTCTCTAGTTCTACCGGGTCCAACTCTGCCAGTTTCTCAAATCTACGAAGCTTGTATAATAACTGCTGCTTGACTCCTGTAAAATTCAATGCTATTAGTAGTGGCAAATCTTGAATTGATAGTAAAGTACTTGTTCTATGTATAAATCAATTGATGACAGAAAATTTTCCACCTGCATTCAGAACCATATACCATTAACATGCAGAGTGGTGGGACTGTAGTATATATGTAGAAATAAGACCCAACTTTAACCAGATAGTAATATATATATTGGTAACAAATGTAAGATTATATGTGTGCCTTGCACTATTGGTATGGAAGAAACAAGGTAGGAATTTGATTGCTCATATGTTATCCAACAAATTGAAGGCAATGGTGGGAATTAAGACTTATCTCCTAACAAGAAAAAAGTGGGACACATTAAAATTTATAACCAATGGCCTTATATCTAGATGTAAACGATCCACAATAAATGGGAAATGCCGTTTGGATGTAGAGCAACTGTGATCTTTCGGATGGAACCCACGAGGATAGCACGGTTAAAGATCAGCACAATCACATCACTACATCAGCAATTAGCCCCTCCTCTTATTGTATTTTGTGACAGACAAGCAACTTTGAAGAAGTGTGTACGGTGGTGCGTTGGTGGAAAACGACCACACAACAACAAACACAGAATGGTACAAAAATAAATAAGCAGTGACATACTCTGTACAATCGCATAGCTGCACTCCAAATCAAAACGACCCTCCTCTCCTTCATCACCGTTGCCATGCCCTTCGTCATCGTCCTCGAACGGTGGGTCTAACACACACACTGGACTGCACTGTTCCTTATCTTCCTCCTCTTCTTCCCCTGATTCGAATTTCTTCACCCTCTCACCTTCATTGCTTTCTTTCTCCTATTAATATCCACACACAAAAATCCATTAGAATATTAACATAATTTTTTTGTAGTGGGTTATTTGGTAAATCTTTTTTTTTTCCAACTGATTTATCATCCTTTGAAAGAGTCATTTACCAACAACCCAGTACTAGAATAGTGAAAAACATAATTTGTCACTCTTTAGGAATGCAATTTACCAAACAACCCACTGGAAGAGAGAGAAAAGATTTGCATGGCAGAAACACGATCGAAAAGTACAATTATGAGAAAAATCAGAAAAACAACAAAAACACGAAATTGACATATGTAACCCTCCACAGTCCTCACAGGGCTGTTCTTTAACAAAATTCGGAAAGACTGATGGCTATGCTTGTCACCGAAAAGCGACATTCCGGCCAAACTCACAGACCCACGTTCCATTACCGACAAAATCAGAACACCACTCAACTCACGAGTCCTGTTTTTTCCTCGTCAACTCACTCGCCATAAATCAAACCAGGTTCAACATAAAATTAAAAAACAAATTACCATAATATATATACGTATAATAATATAATAATAAGAAGAAGAATAAAGACAAACCTCAGTTGCGTGGCGACTTGGCGAGGGAAACTCCGGCGTGTGGTGGCCGGAGGAGGGAGAATTGGTTTGAAGAACAAAACGGAAAGGGCTTTCGCAGAAGCAGGTGGAGTTTTTGTGATTGGTTAAGAAGTGAATCTCTTCGGAGTAGCCGCTACTTGAGGTTTCCAGGTCGAGGGATTTATCCTCGTTGGTCTCTGACCAAAGAGCACTACTAGTTCTACCATTGTAAGAACACGCAAACCCCACTTCACACACACTCGCATTAACATTCACAGTTTCTTCATCCTCTTTCTTGTTGGAACTTTTTTTCCTCCCAACAGAGGAATCCCACCTAAGAATATCCTTGACGGAGACCTTGACGCTTCCACCACCCTCTATCTCGCGCTTTTTCTGGCTCCGTTGCGTGAGTCTCTTGTAGAGGGAACCCAAGAGGCCGAAGGATTGAGCTTTCGTTTTGGGCCGTGAAGCGGGCGAGGAGTGTTTCTGGATCCTGACAGCGGCTTCCAGAAGCATAGACGCGGTTCGCGAAGGGATGTGAAGGAAAATAGCGTTGGGGGATTTGCAAGGGCTTTTGGCTGCGGAAGCGAATTCGAAGAGTGGAGATTTTCTGAAATCTGGGGTGTCTTTGAGGGAAAAAAGACAAACACTTTTGCACAAATTCCCCGGGAAGTTTGCGCTTGGATTGGTTGATTTGCGTTTCTTGACTTGCAAAGTGTTGTTGGGGAAAGGCCGTTTTATCTGGCTTCGCCTATCGGAAATGTACTTGGTTAGAAGAAAGGGCTCTTGATCCTCCTGAAGTAGCTGGTGCAACAAGTACCTCTGAGCCATAAGGGAAATGCTATAATGAAGAACCAAACAAATTAAGAAAAGTGAAGCCTGAACTGTGTTCACACAAGAGAAGGGAGTGAAAGTGCGAGAAAGAAAAACGAAACGAAATAAAATAAAACAAAAATGGCGTCCCCAGGGGAGAGAAAGAGAGTGAGAATGAGGAGAGTTTGTTCTTGATTCAAATCAAGAATGGGTTATAAGATCGAGGCGAGAGAGAGAGTGTGTGTGTGATGAAGTAACTGGTTTGGTCATAAACCCATTATTCTTCTTCTAAAATAATGGGATTTTATTTTCCACTCCCAGCGATTTGCGCCGAAAGCACCCTTCCCACAAACCATGTAAAAACCAAACTCTTGCTGCTTATTGCTAACTTACTCTTATTAATAAAGATATTTGACTCCGGTGACATTTTACCCAGCACAACACATGTGCCTTGTCCATATTATTGTTTCATTTTTTTATCATGTTTTCAAATTATAAAAAAAAATTCATCTAACCCATCTCAGCTATGGATCAAACTCACACATCAACCTCATGTTCTATTAATTGCATCCAGGTTTTTGTTTTATATGTAAGTAAAGACAAGGCATGACTAAGCCCACTGCACCACTTCTTAGAACAACAACATACATGTTTGAACTACATCTATCAATGTTTCTCCACCTCCATATCCTTGCCCTTCTCTTTCACTCTTTCTCAAACACACAACACATACTTTTTAAAACAAAAATCAAAATAAAATAGCGATAAGTTAAACAAACCAACTAATTGCCCGACAAAAAAGCTTAATCAAGTTTAACTATTCATTAACTAAAAAACCTGTGATATTCTCCCAGGAACGTCAATTAATTGGAGATGAAACCACACAAACGAAAATAATACTCAAAAATGCATTTTTTTAGTGCAAAAAAAAATGATTTGAATGTGTTCAGTGCATTTATCGAGTGTAGGATTTGTGGTAAATGAAAGTATTTGGTTTCTGATGATAAATAAAGACAGGCTTCCCTTGAAAACTAAGACTAATCAAAATATTGTTCAGTCATGTCAATCTACTAGTCAAATATCTTGTGTAATAATGGACAAATTCTTTCGCCAACACCAGATGAGTGAATTATTTAAAGAAAAACGATGACATCGAAGAAAAAAGTCTTTCACGTTTTTCAAGTATCTCAACATGTAACGAACCACATTAAAAAATGGTCTGTATACAATAAAACAAATGTTTAATCCGTTGTTAAGTAAAGCAAACATGTGTTTAGTAAAACAAAATCAAGAAATAGTTCTCCTTCACTGATCCTTAGCTTAAAAATTGGGGTCGAAAGACAAATATGTTGTAATTAGGATTCATGAATTCATCAGAAACCAATACAAAGTTTACACAATCTTGTTTTTATCTATGTAAACAATTACACTGCACAAACCATTCTCACAGGGCTTTTTCAAACTTATTATTTTGTACTATATATCTTAAATTAACTGTTAATTTTAATTTATATTAAATTAGTTATCATACTAGAAAACAGTAAATTATATTCTTTTTTAAACAATTATCGTTATGGTGTTTTCATATAAGTATTAAAAAAATTAAATACTTTTTTATTTTGCAAAACAAAAGTTCATTATGATATATTTCATTTTACCAATCTACTGGGCCATTAAACAAATATGACCAATTTAAAGAAACTATAAATCAATTTTGATTATATAATATTATATTTTATTAACAATTTTAATTTAATTTGTTAAATTACTGCAAGATAAAAATAAAGTTTTGAAAATTAATGTTTCACTAGGTTTAAGAAAACAAGTAGAAGATGTTTTTAAATAAAATTTATTTTGAAGTGAATTGCACTTTTATCTCTGGAGAGATGTTTAATTTTTTTTTCTGTGTAAAATATACACTATAAGATCTGAATATGAGATATACTTTACTCCTTTTAATATCAATAAATCTCTTACTAATTACGTGTGCCTTCTAATATTATTTTAGCTGTCCACATTTTTCAGCAACTTTAAACATCCATTATTGATTTTTAAGGATGTCGAAATCAATTAAAGCTTCGAGTATATCTGTTTTTGACGTTTTAAAGACAAAACCTATGTGTTCTATCATTCAGGATTTGTGGATTTGTGGAAGGAATCAATGATAGATGATTAACACTAGCTACCAATAATGTGAATAGCCACAACAAGAAAAATGTTTTGAAAAGCTTATTTACAGTAAAGTAGATTCAACTATAATTTATATTTATCTTTAAAAATACAATTAAAAATGAAAAACAACTGAAGTATCTCTATTAACAAGTGCGTTGTTCTTGTGTCCGATTTCACATTTCATTTAACTTCTTTCGTCTTCATGAAATGACATCATAATTATCTTCTTCTTTTTCTTAGTTTCTTCTTTATGTTTCTCTTGCTGAAGTTGGTATCAGAAGAGGCAAAGAAAGTATGATTATTCATATTTTGAAGCGATGGAGTGAGACTATATGAAAAGTCAGCAATAATTAAAAGTGGTAACATTAGACATTGAGAAATGAGAGAACACACATAGAGAAAGGAAAACGACAAAAAAGGGTTTGAGGAAGATGCTTGCCTTATTTTGTGTCACATACACACTTCCACAAAGCGAATAACCGGATCTTGACCTTCTAACTCCAACTTTTCTTTCACCTTTTCCTTTTCTTTTAAGACAAAATAAACTATAGCACTTGTTTTATGTAAATTAAAACTCAACTTCAAGAATACTTTATAATATAACACTTGTTTTAATTAATTGATTTTTTTTAAGACAGACAGCGTAGGACAATATGATAAGAATTAGATAGAATGGGTATTCCAAATTTAAGTTGATATGGTAATGGTGTGTGTATATATATAGTTCCACATTGAATATGATATAATATTTTTGATTAGGTTCTACGTTAAATGATGGGTAGAGAGGGTACTGCGGATCCTGCAGTGCAGTAGTATCTCCTTTTTCCTTTTGTGAATTAAGCCCGTCTGGTCCTTTTCTATTTCCACTAACTTCACCTTTAATTTAAATTTCAAAAAAGATGCAGAAGCTTTGGTAAATTCTCCAAACTTTGAGAATTGTCTACTGTACCACACTTCTATATCTATGTTTTGCACTGTTAAAACAAAAAATAGACAGGGATTGTCTCGCCTAGGGAGGAGTGACGCGTGACCCACTCCATTTTATGGTCTCAGAATTTTCGCTCACTTTTTGTGTAAAGTGTTTTGCCTTCCAACTTTCAAACTCCAGTGTCTTTATTTTTTCTTCTCTTTTATTTTAGTGTCATTTTTTTGTGTGTAAAGTGCTTGTCTGGTCACTGGGGATTTTTGAGTTGATTTTTGACGTACGAGTCTCACCCCACGCTTGCACTAAATCCAAACCAAGTCAATTTTACGCTTCACACAAACCCCCATATGGCTCAATCAAGGAGTCAGCAAATACCGTCACTATCTGTATGTAACTATATGCTCATCACAGATACATTTCTTGTTTTCAATATAAAAAAAACGAGATATGGTTAAGGACAAGAAGGAGGGAAACAAATGGCACGTCTTTAAGACCATTCAAAATCCAAATAGTACAAACAAATATGGACCTTTTTCTTTTGTTGGAGATGGTGTAGATACACTCGCATTGCATTTTGTTATGTTTCAAAGTTAAGTAGTTTAAAATTATAACATTCAGAAAACTTCATCCTTTTGTTTATGATCAAAAATATATTTTATAAGTTTTAGTAGTGGTAGATTATTTTCTAAATTTTAACTAATCTTATAGTCTAACCTTAGACTGAATTGAAGTTTATCATTACACTTAAAACCACTATAGACAAAGTTACAATTCATCTCAGTTATAAAATTAAGTTAATAGTATAAAAAATTTCAGTTAACACGTCAATGAAAATAATAATTGTGTAATAAAGTAAAAGCACACCGAAAAATAATTGTTAAAAATGAAGAGACATGATGATTCGTCTCCAAACATCCAAAATGATATGATTTTTGAGGAGTTAAAAGAACCTTCATAAGATCATTTAACATTTTGACAGGCTAAAGATTAGAGAATATGTACCATTAGTTAGCCTAATCTGATATTAAATGGAGATGTAATATCTAAAAAGTATGTTATACATTAACATAGAGATTCAATAAGATTATCTAAAATTTTAACAAAAAATTTGTGATACTTGAAATCGATTAAAGATGATATAAACTACAATTAGATAATATTCATTAAAATTTAGAGAATAAGAGACAACTAATTAAAACTTATAAAATACATATTTGAGTATAAATAAATAAAATGTGGAGTTTTCTAAGTATAAAGAAAAATATAATTTTTCTAAATATTATAGTTTTCTATCTCACTCAAACTTTAAACTATACTCAATTGTAAAATATATTATTAAAATCTCAGTTAATTATTATTATTTCGTACCGGACCTTTTAGGCAAAGAGTTTTAGAAGAGTTCAATCATGCAAAATAAAGAAGATGGAAAACAATTTTAGCCTATTAATAAATAAAAACATCACAAAATTTGTAATAAATCATGGTAAAAGCCAACAAATTTATCATATACATGAATAGATAGATAGTTCATGAATAGATGACAGTTATTTCACATTACGAGTGTATAGTTTCTATTCTTTGAAAAAGAAAAGTTGAATTCAAAACTACTATATATAGTACCGTTAGTCCTTTTGTTCCATTTACTAAATGTAGTTACAAGACCATGCATGAAAAATAATAGTCTCCTCTTGTTTGTACAGTACGAGGAGGTCGTAAGTCAATTGTTTTTGTTGTTGAAATTGTTAATCTCAATAAAAACAGAACGTGCACCTAACTACGTGGCTTATGTATATGTAGTCAAACAAGTAACTTTACAGCAAAAGATACAAGAGCATAGATTAACCAAGTAATAACAAATGTTCCGCACGCTCATTTCTCGCTCAAGGCTACAAAATACCCAAAAGACACAAGAAGCTCACAAACCCAAATAAAGATTTAAAATTACAAAGTTCCAGTTCATCACTGGAGTGAAAATCTTCCCACAATAACATCCTCGTTTTTTTTAATTCACACTCACTTCCATGTGTCGGGCATAACCTTATTTTAAAAATCCAACCACGCAACATGCATAATTACAACAAATTTGACATTCATTAATTAACTATTTTTCTCTTTGCACGTTTCACTATCTTCTCAACAAAGAGATAGCTATTAAGGGTAGTGAGCCATGTTTTTTCTTAATTATTTTTTAGTTTGATTATTTATTTATTTTATGTTATTTCATCTCACAATTAATAAAAAGGTAATTAAGTTTCTCCATTTCTGAAAACGCAACTATGTCACCACTCTCTACTTCATTGGTACAACATAATTATAAAAGTTTCATAACAAAAGGGTCATTGTGAGAATCTTCGGCCATCTGTCTATCTTTGTTGTTGAAATATGATTTGCTAATTAGTGGGTAATATAATCCATCCACCTGTTAAACGCATGTCAAAGTGGATTACTACTTTTATCAAACTAATCATTATCATTTTTTTTTAATTTTAATTTTTATTTCTTTGTTTTTCTTTAATCCGGTGTAAGGGGAGGAATCCACTCTCTCTTCCTTCATTCCCTAGCTTTCGTGCTGGAAAGTGGTGGAATAATGGATTAAGATTGAATTTAGAAATATGGTGATCATGGTTACTCTAGTTCATGATCACCTGTTAGCAAAATAATAACAATGCACTCAAGAACAAGTTCGTGTAAAGTTTATAAGACATAGAATATAGCTTCTCCCATTCTGTAGCAATTATTTTGAGGGTAAGGGAAACTTGGATAATGCTATTATTATGGAGTTAATACTTCTATGCGCTAATGAGTGTGTGTATACGAGAGGATAAGTGGAAAAGAGAGTATTAAGTGCTTGAATTATATATTGAACCAGAACATATTCATTCCAATATTATTCATTTCTCATATCTTTTTTTTATTACGTCAAACAAAAAGTTTGGAGAAGTTAACAGGTGGCAATACATAAGCATAATGCACAAGCCAAGTATAATCCTTTTGGTGAAGTTGGATTCCATTCCATTCCATTCCGAATACCCTTTCTCTTCCTTTACTATATTTTTATTTTAGATTAAATATGTTTTTAAGTCTATCTACAATAACACAGAAATGAGTTTTACACTTTTATTACAATGTTAAAATATTTATAACATTGATTAAATTTGTTTTTTTCACTCTACAATAACATGTAAATGAGTTTCAACTATCAGTCAAACTTAAATGTTTTAATATCTTAGTTCATTTCTATTTGTCACATAATTAAAAAAAATTGCAAGATTCATTCCAACAGTTTTTTTAATATAAATAAAAATATTTAAAATTTAGTCTAGAAAAAAAAACAATTTCACATTAAACTAGCTTAAACATATTTATTGGTTAAATTCACCACTGAGTTTTATTTTTGTAAGTGAGACTAAGACCAAAATACAATTAACTAAGAGTTACAATGTTGAACCATCTACACTGGAAGATGAGGAGAAGGATATAAACAGTTTAAAACTCGTAATACGTGTTAACATCGACGGAAGTCAAGAGAATTCATCTTGGATTATGTACGTTGGTGACTGAAAAAATGGAGATAAGGTTCGAAACAGATTTGAACCAACAAGAGTTGTCGTAGGCTTTTCTTTTATGTTTGGTGTCAAATTTTCAAATATGAACATGCTCAACTGTATATAAAAATCATTAAGAAATTATAGTTATGTGTTTTTCTCATGTATTACTCTATTTATTAATTTTTACTTGACGAGAAAATTTACATTTCAAAAATATTTTAACATAATTATTGTCACAAATATATCACCTTTTATTTTTATATTTTAATCTAAAAAAATAAATTAAATAAATTATAACTAATTAGAACATTTAAAAAATGTTACAATTTTTATAAAATACAAACCAATTGACTTGCGAATTCCACAATTTTTTTTATTAACAAGAAAAATAAATAAATATAAATCTATTTAATCTAAAATAATTACTCACTTGTTTTTAAATGAAAATGTGTAAGTCAATATCAATACACCAATTAAAAAAAAGAAAAAATAAACACATCAATCTAAAAAGGAAAAATAAACGGAAAGAGAAAAAACAAACTGAAAGAATATCACAACATAACTTAACCTAACAGTTCAAAATAAAATCTATAAATATTTATTTAGTCTTAAGAAATCCTTTAATTTTGTTTATTTCTTTGATTAGCAAAAAAGTGATATGCACCACCCCCAACACCTAGTTAGGTATGAACAAACCCTACACTCACTCTAATGATAGTATAACCATACAAAAAAAATCATACACTTATCTTGCTGTTAAAAACTTTTCATGTTCTTTTCAGTTATACAATACTAAACGAAAATCATTTTAGCGAATATTTATATATAAAAGATAAAATATACCTGATATTAATTTTATTATATTAATATTATTATTATTAATATTATTACTATTAATATTATTATTATCATATTAATATTATTAATTAATTTTATAATGTTAATAGTATGCATTGCATACCTATTAATTATGATTATTATTTTTAATTATTATTTACTATTATTATTTATGAATATTAATTATTATTTTATAATTATTCATTTTATTATAATATTATTTATATTATTAAAAAAATTATAACTATTAAGATTACTTATATTCTTAATATTTTTAATAAAAAAATTTATATTAATAATTAATAATAATATTGAATTTATTTTTAGATATAAATTCGTGTATAAAATTTGAGGATAATGTAAAATTTACATATCGATAAATATTAGTGGGTAATAATCTATAGATAAAACGGAATTTACTTATGAATTTATATTCGTGTATAATATACGTAGATAATACTGAATTTATCTACATATTCGGATCTGTGAGTAATATCTATAAATAATATTGAATTTATCTATTGATTGAGGTTTGTGCAATTAGATAAATTTGATTTTTTTCAGTGATTTTGGACCATATGATGCAATGAAAAAGTATCAAATTGATTATGGAGAATGAAAATATTTCTCACACTTTCATGTAAATATTATTTATTTGTGACTAAGTATCTCGATAATAAAGCTACGAACTCTTATATATATATATATGTGGTGCAACACATGCATATGCAAATTTAATTCGATACTGAATTTGATCGTGAAGACATGCTAATTCTGTGCTATGAATCTCGTTAATCAAAATAATAAGGAAACATTAATAAAGTAGGTGTTTTCTTATTGTTGCTGGTTGTCACAGATTTGTCTCAATAATTCTGATGCATGAATGAAAATAGGGTTTGGCAGTTTCTAAAGTCGAAATATTTGTGAGATATGCAATGACATGATGGCAGTTATTCCTATCTTGCTGGTTTGTTTGTGGATATATTCATAAGGACCATGTCAGTTTTCCCTTCTTATTATTTGGTAAGTGCATAGCAACATATATACCCTAAAACTTTTTGTATCAACTCATCTAGTGCATCCTACTTTGAGTATAATAAGTAATCATGATCTATGGTGTATGTTCTATATATCTTCACACTGTTTATTCCAAAACACAACTATATATTATTATTGATGGCAACCACCTACCCTACACTTCCACGTATGTAAAAGAACAAGATAAGTTATTAGTTTAATTAATTATTGTCGGGATTTAACATGAAATGGGTTAGGTTTGAGATTCCTTTTGGTAAAAGTTGAAAAAGACGGTAGCTGAACTCTGAAGCCAGCAAGATTATCGATGGCAGCTGGTAAATGATGAGACCCTTGTTCATATATTTCATACACCACACATGCTACAACCTTTTCGAAAAGGAAAGGGTTTCACTTTCTCTTCTGGTATTAATTAGGTTATTATCAACAACTACTATGGATCTCTTTTTCTTTTTTTCCCACTCACCAATTAAGGTCCTGACTTTTTTTTATAAGAGAAGAAAACACTTGTTCTTTAGATAATCCCCTGTTAATTGTGATGTTGAAAACTTGGTCTATGCGGTGTGTCCCCTATTTTGCATTTCAAGTTTGCATTGTTTTTTTTTACTAGCAAATAAAAAATATTAACAAATTGAAGTATATTAAGAATAGTCCCACCCTTATAAAAAAACTCAAGATACAATTACTTTAAAAGTGTGTACTTGTTGTTATTATTATGAAACTAGTAGTATTTATATATATATTTTAAATGTATAATATACATAAGTTCAAATCAGAAAATAATCGTATCATGTAATAAAATGGCATAACTTATGAGTGAGATAGGTAAAAAGAAATTGTCAAATATGTAAACATAAAAGATATAGTGTTAAGCAATACATCGGTTCAAAAAGAACCCCATCTAAGATCACTCTTAGAAGAAAATGTATTATGGGCAAAAAGAACTCGACACCAAACATTCCAAATTTGATAGTGCAATTGTCAACAATTGGGACTCAATGGACCAAGGCAAAGCATATGGTGAAGGAGTGTCCTTTGGGACTCAACATTTTGTCACTCAGTCCATAACCTAGCATAAACATGATAATCAAGTTCATGAATGATAATTGACTTTGCTCAATTGTGGTAAAACAAGAATCATACTTGAGTTTTCTAGGGTGTAAGTAGTAAGGGGTTGGAAGAACAGTTTATTATGTATTGGGTTTTTTCGTTGACGATTCCATGCAAGGAGACGATTAAGAGAAACAAAGAAGAACTAAAGAACATGAAAAAAAATAAGAGAATGAATAAAAACAAAGACAAAATAGGATTTAACCCGCTTTGATACCATATTAAATATGATATTTCATGCACATGAAACTCGTGTAAATAATACATGAAAACTAAATAAACTTCATTTATTGAAAAATAGAGTACAAAGTCTCAAGGCTTATTGGATGGTAACTTATATAGAAATCAAAAACAAAAAAGTGTTTAGGAGACAAATCATCTAGACGATACTATACAATACTAACTAAAAACTTACCGTGTTTTAAAAAATAAGCAATATTAAAATTTATTGTAAAAATATAAATAGGATAAAATCTGCAAAGCTGATAAAAAAAAGGATAAAATCTGCAAATTATGAAATTTTATATATATTAAATACATTCTCTAAAAAATCTACTGTTATTTCTATCCTTTAAAAATTTGACATATTTTTTAAATCCTATTTATAATAACGAAAGAAAACATAAATGACATATTTAGCAGGCATATTTTATAATTAAAAGTGGTTTTAGTTAGATGTACATAGTCATTTACTTAATTCATCTAATCTCATTACTAATACCAACCTAAAAGAATAAAAATAGTAAGAAAATTGTGTGGCATCTTTAATGTTTTAAAAATTTTGTAGGAAGTGGTTTCAATGTAAAAGCATGATTTACAAAAACAACTCAAAATCTCTAAATACTCTGCGTTAGGTATCACTTACTTTTTCTTTTCTTTTCTCATTACATGTTAACTGTTTTTTATTATTCTTTGGTTATCTTTTTCTTTCCCAACAATGCATACATACATCCTCTGGGGTAGAGAATTGTTCAATAACATCCAAACCATTAAATCGATAAAAACAAAAACAAAAAGTAACCGTTAACAAGAAACCTTCACTTTGAACATAGTAACACATGTTTCTATTCACTCTCTTAAAACCAAATTGCATATTAAAGTTGCATTTAAAGCGAAATAACTCTTACAACCTTTCTGTCCTGCGTTTCTCACATAAAATCCTTTCTATCGTTGCAGACATTTGACATCATTTTACTTCTGTTTTCTCTCATAAGTTTATTAAAAATTAACATTAAATTTAATTTAATTGATCTGAAAAAAGGTAAAATTTGCACGTAATTTTATTAATATTATCTTTGGTCGGCATAGGGTGTCCAACCAAACTTAAAAAACGGTGACATATGATATAAACTTTAATTCTATTGGTACTTTGTTTTGTTCCAATTCGATAAACTCTATGTAATATAATATAGTTGGACTCCGAAGGGTACAAAGGATGCATGAGACAGTCGTATAATAATATTAACATAGGTCCCTCCCAGAGCAGACATGAAAATCTTTTCGACTTTTCTAAAATCTTTTACGGACACAGAAAACGTCTTCCAAGCTTTCAATTTGGGAAAACGACGCCCAAATTCAATTTCCCCTCTCACTCAAAATTTAGGTTCTCTTTATGTGGCCATGAAATTGGTGGGTTTTTTTCCCATGAATCAAACAAACATATGGAATTTGGTATATAATTTTTTTTTTATTTACATTAAAAATTTTACTTAGACTAAAAAAAATATTTTATAATATATAAGTTATTACGAAGTGGACAACATCCCCTAACGTCGAGAGTGATCGTGCGTGAGATAATATAGTATGATAATATAGTATGAGTTCGATAGTGGATGACACGATAAGTCAAATAAACACTCGTTAGAATATGATCGAAATGACTCTGATACTACGAAATGAACTTTAAGTCTAACTCAACCTCATAAAACCGGCTTTTAAGGTGAGGTTTGCACTCACTTATATACAATGAAATATTTTTATCTCTAGTCGATGTGAAATCTTCGACACAAGTAGATATAGTAAAAAAAATCATTTCTTTATAATTTATAATTTACAAAGATTTTTTTATTATGTGGTAGATGGAGCAAAATGGATGGGATTGGAAAGAAAGAACCAATAATGAGGCATGTCGTGTAGGATTTAGGAATGTTCCTCCATACTGCAATTGGATCCATTAGCATGCAAGTGATTTTCTTCTTTCTACAATATGAATATAAAATTTGTTGCACATAATCGAATCCAATGTTCGTCTTTGTTTTGAGAATCATTGTAGTGAAGACATGGAGGTTTCTTCTTGTTTGTATTGGATTTGCAAGGTACTCTCCATAATGATCAATTTGTATTATCAAATTCAATTTTCAATTCACCTATCTTAGACCGTTTAATTCCTTGTCGGGTTCGATGTATCAGTTCATAGCCACTAACTACAAGACAAAATACTCAAATTAGTTTTTTCTTCCTCTCCATACATGTGAATTTAATGTTTAAGATATATTAATAAAACTAAAATTTATTTCGTAAAAACTAATTTGTCTAACCTTAACATGTATATAAAATAGAAGATGCTGAATCAGAAGTAAAAGCTGCTGAAATTATAAAAAATAGTTGAGTTATGTGAAACTTTACCATTTTAGAGTTGAAAATAACAATAGTAACGTATTTATAAATTTTATTTTTCACTTAAATTTAATTTAAATTACACATTTACAACTAGTTTTTCCAAATAGAAATGGAAAATAATATAATAGAATTTTTTAAAATGTTTTATATAAATAAATAAAATCTTATTATTGGTGAGTTATAGGAGATTGGAGAAAGTAAGAAACAAGTTGATTAGTAATATATCATTCATATCAAAATCAAATGGCCCTATATTTAGATGAAAATAAAAATAAAATATATCTTAAATATTCAATAAAATAAACATTTTAATAAAATTCAATTAAAAATATTCAATTTACAAATTACTTTAAATTTAATTAAGTTTTTTAGTTTGTCTTATAGTTTCTTTTATTGGTCATTTTTATAGTTTTTTACAATAAACTTATGACTTTTACTTCATGCACTCTCCCATTTTGACCTGCACCCTACAATTTAGTGAAATAATTAAATTGTTCTTCGTTCGTTTTTTTCTTACTACATTCTATCATCATTATTGTTGTTATTATATCATCATCGATGTAGAGGAAGAAGAGAAGGAGAATATTGTAATTAGAAGAGGAAAAAAAATCATTATGAAAAGCTTCTTTGATAAAAACTCATTCTGGAAAACGTATTATATGTTCTAGAAAGAACATTCTGAAAGATATTATTTATATTTTGAAAAGTTTGTTTCAAAAAAATTCTCTAATAGAGAGCTTGTTCCGAAATATATTTTATAAGTTTTGAAAATTTTATTTCAAAAAAATATATCATGAAAATCTTATTATGTTCCATAATGTATTCTATAAATTCCAAAAATATATTCTAGAAAAAAATTTGGAACTAATAATCTAGAAGTCACTTAAAAAAAAATCAATTTGAAAATTGTTGAAGTGCAGGTTCAAAATGAGAGGTGCGGAAAGTAAAAGCCATATCTTATGAACAAACATTGATCCACCTTTAAAAAAAATGTTTGGATTTTTCTCCCTGCCCCGCAACAAATGACTTCCTGCACTATTTTCGAAAAAGATCATTTTATCTCGTTTAAAAATGTCTTCTGACTTATTCTTTTTGGAATATTTTCGGAACATACTTTTCCAGAATATATTTTATAAATTCTGGATTTACCTGGAAACTAAAAAAATGTGTTTTGGAAAAAATATTTCAAAATGGTTTTATGCCTTCTGGATTTCCTATTCAACATTTTGCTTACGGAATCTTTATTCAGAAAATACCTTTTGTTTATGGAATTTCTATTCCAGAATTATCAAGGATAATTCTGGTATTTCGAAGTATGTAAGGGTGCAGGAAGAAAAATGTGGGAATGAAGAAGAAATACCCAAAATCTTTGGATACTTATTTTTTGTTGTACAGTATGAATCCATTCATGTGTGATTTTAGGTTTGCTTTCACCACATTCAATGTCTAAAATCTTTGGAGGAACCAATTGCCATAAATGGGATATGTAAAGCCCATACCTTCAAAATTGATAACCTACTATTTCTGCTACAATTAAAATGCATTTTTTTATTTGACACTAACAACAAATGCCACTGTTTATATAAGTTTTTGGATAAGGTCAATTTTGTGCATTTATTTACTCCTTTAAAAGAGGAGAAGAGGTGTAAGTTAGTTCGAATTCATTGGGAAAATACAGAATATCTGAAGTACACAAGGTTGCATTTTTTAAATGGTCTAGAAGATGATATTAAAAGTTAGTTCAACAAATTTTCACTTTATTTCATTTTCAATTTTTTTTTCTCCCTTCGATTTTGTATTAGTATTTATAAGTGTCTGGTTAACGGTATGTATTATCTTAATTGTTTGTTGTAGAATTCAAATATTTTTTTATTGTCATGGATTAATATTTTAATCCAGATTTGATCTGTACTCTTGAAATTGTCACATAGAATTGGTCATGAATAAAAATTGGAGTTGGTAAGTATAGTTTTAATTGTAGTCTTACTTTGAGTATATGTGACATGATAATAAAAATATTATTCAATAAAATATCTTTTTAATACAAATTCAATTAAAAATATTAAATTTATAAGACACTTAAAATTTAATACTGAATTCCCGAATAAAACAAAATGTGGCACCAAAGGTGAAGAACAGTGTTGATGTTTTTCATTTCAGGTTCCAAATTCAACCGTTGGTAGACTTTCTATCTCACAAGAAATGACAACATTGAGGGAACCCTTAACAAAAAAAAGTAATGGCCCTAATATTTTCAAATCAATCATTTAATAGCCCCATTAATTATTTTAATCACACATTTTTTTTTTATCATAAATAGACACTTTTTGATAAAGTAGGAATAAGTTTTATATTAATGGCAAGTATTTGTATTCATCACAAACCCTCTTTTTCCTAGGATGCTAAGCGCGTACTTCACAACTGCCCTACAGCGCGTCACTTCTTCATCTTTGTTTAAAGGTAAAACACAACCTGTTGAACATGTCTTACGGTTACACTCTACCCAATCTTTATAAACAGTACACAGACATTACACGACTCACAATTTATTTTTTCATACATAATGTTTTGGTGTTTTCTACTATTATTGATTTCTCATTTAAAATTTTAACCTATTATATTTAAGTTGGGTATGTTAATTACAGTGATTCATGTTAAAAACTATGGTTTGAAAGAAAAGCAAGATGAAAAAAGTATATATCATGCTAAAAATCCTTAAAGCGTTGAAAACTAAGGAGAAAAAAAAAAGCTTTGAAGCTTGAACCATAAATGATGAGAAGGTTTTCCCGTGAATGAGACGGGTAATGGCATCTGCATGAAAAAACTGATCCACTGTGAGGGAATAATGGTAAATCATTATTGGACTAACAATATGAAACACATAGCAGGTCTTTGTTGGAACAAAAATTCAAATTACATGAATAAATGAAATTAAGGAGAAGAAAGCAAAGTGAATTGAAGGGTAAAAAATGACAAGAAAATGCAAGTATTTAGTTACAAGCCTGCCTGTTTGTAGGGTAGTATATCCCTCCCTAAATTAGCTGATTATCCATCAAATGCTAGTTAACACAAACTTGACCACAAAATTACAAAGCACAAAACACCCCATACATATGAAAATATACTATGTCATCTTTAATATACCACACGAAGCTAATCAGAGTCATTAGCAGTTGGCTAAATCATTGCATCGAATCTACGTTCTTGCTCAGCTCCTCCAGCTTCTTCATCCTCAATCTTTCACTTTCACTCACCAACTGAACAAAACAACAATATCTCACGTTACAATACCACAAAATTATCATCTATTCAAACCCAATTGCAAATCACTCGCAACATCACACTAACCTCCATTAACTTGGTGATTAGCTGTACTTTTTCCCTGTTCTTTTCATTAAAAGATTCAAGAGCGTCTTTGTATTCTTTCTCCTGAAAAACATTAGAAACCAGATTTCAATGCTGTCCTCAATCAAATCTCACTTCCCGTATAATTCAACGACTATTAATGGTTTCTGAGAAATTCAATTATGTTCACCTTCTTCTGGCAGGCATGACCTAGTGGCTTTAATTCTTTGTTTACGGAATCGATCCTTTTTCGAACAAGTGCAACTTCTTTCCTCATTGGATCTGCCAGAGCTTCGAGTTCCTGATATTCCACAAATTGAACAAAGTTTGGGATTATTCAATTACACATCAATTTGCGTATAAATGACAAAATTGTAAAAGCTATAAACGAATAATAAATAACTATACCAACTTTCAGCATGAATTATTATTGTCAGTTGTTTATTAAAACAAATATTAAAAAAAATTGATATAGTGCTCAAGGAACACAGTGGCCAAAGAAATCGTAGAAAGAAAATATATGAAATATTTTTTTTCATAGCCCGACACGGCTATCTGACAAGAATATATTCAAGGGAACAACAAAGTTCAAATTTTGAATTCTTTTCCTCAAAAAACACATCGGAAAATAAAAAAGAGAACGTTTTGGGGCTGAAAACCCACTTTGTCGTGAACAAAAACAACAGATCGGGCATGTCCAAGAGCTCTAGATGTTCTCCAAGCCTCTGTTATTCTCCTTGTTACAACATAACTCGATTTAATACAAAAATCACCCAAAAATATGAAAAAGACCAAAGCTGTTTCGCTCAAGTGCTTCTTGACTTGATAAATAAACCAACACAACCTCGTTAAAAACACAATTTTCCCATGCAAGGCTGTAGCAAAATTGTTGCTAAAAGGCCACAAATACTGTTCTGTTTTAAGTCCTGAATTGATTCTTGGTACCTTGGCTAGGTCAAAATTGTTTAAAAAAAGCAAGACTTTTAAGGAGATAAGGGGTTCAGATGAGTTATGAACAAACAAAACAAGGTTACCCAGTTAAGTAAAACTGAAAATTGAGAAAAAAGGTAGCTAATTTGGAAAAGAGATGGTGTGAGAGGGTGAGATACCTCACGAATGGTGGCAAGACGCTTGGTTTCTTCCTCAACACGACCCAACTGAAGCTGAACCTTTTCTCTGACCTCCATCTTCTTCCTTTCAATCTCTTCCTCCTTGGCCCTGAAGGTGGAGAGAGCAGACCTGGACATCTCCTCATCTTCCTTCGACAAATGGCTGCTGAAGCTTAGGCTCCCCGAATTCTGCACTACCAACTGGTTGTTGTTGTTGCTCTGTTGCTCACTCTGCATCCTGTCCAACTCTAAACACAAACCTTTCTTCTTCCTTCAAAATTTTCTCTGCGTTATCCCTTTCTTTCCTCTTTCCTCTCTCTCTCTCTCTCTCTCTGGCTGCTCTTTTTCTTTTCTGCTTTCTCTTTTTTGTTTTTGTGCTTTGTTGGCCTTGAAATGATGAGGTTGCAGAGGTGTGGTGCTTCCCCTGTTGCGAGTGCGCGTCTTATGTAGTAGAGTGGAATGTTATCTGGGAGGGTTGCCCTTTGTTTAAGGCCTTTCTGGCGTCAAACCTCCTCACCTTACCCCTTTTGCCTTTATGGACCAAACATTTACTTTCAATTTCTAAATTAATGCAAAATCTCCAACGTTCGTATCTGGATAACAAATAAAATATCAAATGAATTTAATTTCTACAACAATCATTTTAACTTTTACAACAACCCAAACCATGTTCAATCAAATTATTCTCCTTTCAACAGTAACTATTTTTTACGGACACAGTACACGTTATTTATATTATTTTTACAAACAGTTTTTTATGCTTTTCTATCACATCATACATTTCTTACTCTATTGTTTTTATTTTGTCGTTAAAATTTAGAAACACCTGTCACCTTTGGTCTTTTCTTCGTAGCTAAACAAAGCATGATAATAAAATATTACTGAAGGATTTGTGGGTGACCTGTTCCAACTTACTCTCTTTCGTCACAGCTTGGCCTACCCTTTTGAAACCCCAAATAAACATGACAAAGAAAAAAATAAAAAAAGACAAAGATTACAAAAGCAGAAGCTGATCCGGCCCAACTGCCAGACAATCACTGATGATAAAGAGGAAGTGCTCTTCAACTTTACTGAAACAAAGATTGTTGCCTTTGCTTTGGTTTATTTATATCAATCAATTAATCCCTCACCTCACCAATCTCAAATACTACTACAATAGTAGAACTGAACAACCTTGGAGTTTGAGCATGGACTTCCTTCTCACACATTCTTTCTAGAAATCACTTCAAATTTCTTCCTCAACATAAATGCACAAGTTGCTGTCAATTTATTTTAACAAAATGGCTACACAACCTGCACTAATCTTTCCTTCATGCCCTGTCACTTCCTTATACAAGGTGGAACATTTCATGCATCTCTCATGCCTATGCTAATAATTCTTTATTATCTATAATCACAGGTAACATCAAAATTATTAATTTTTCTTTTCACCCCTTAAATTGTTAACAATAAAGTTTATTATGTTTATCATTCACAATAAAATCCTGTGTCCTAAATCCAGCTTTTAAGAATGTTGAATATTCGTAAGAAAAAAACATCTCTATTATTTTTCAGGTATGGTTTGAGTCAATTGAACCCAAATCATAAGCGGCACAATAATATATATGAGTGAATTTGACTTTCTCTAAATAAACATTCAAAGAAAAAAGGGAATTCAAACCTTAGTTTTTTTTTTTCTCAACTGTGACGGTACATGTAAAGAAATGGTTCCCTACATGAGTAAAAAAAGTATGAAGATTGACAACAATATCGTACTTCAAGACTTGCTCCATTACATTCTTTTTAAATTGCTATTGTTTGACCATTAATGTTTCATGACAACTACTTTTCCTCTAACAAAAGGTTTTAAATTTGTAACTGTTGCGAGTATTCTTTCTCAATTGGCGGCACCCGGCATCGATTATACTTTTATGATTCTTCTTTGTTTTCTCAATCGCCATGTTGCTTGCAAGATGTTACTGCAACCAAGTGGATAATATTTTTGGAGTGGCTACCAATTTCAACACCAATTTCTTGCAAGAGATAAACTAAGAAAGTAAAGTAAGTCAGAGTTTTTTTATTGTGAGAATCCATAAACTTATTTTAAATATATATAGAAAAAATGGTAGTATATACAATTTAAACAATATTCCTGAATATATGTGATTGAATTTGTCTGTGAGGGTAAGTGTTGTCACAGAGAAGAGATTGAGAAATCTCTTACAGCCAGAATTTTTGTTGACAGCGCAGTAACCAGTTCTTACAGCGACGAGGTTGCTTTCGAGTGTTTCTCGTTTTCTGCTCTGATGTGTTCACATGTGAAATGCATGTGAGCGGAAAAGGATCTGTGTTCATAGATAAGGTTTTGTATTGTTATCTGTTTGGGTTGGTAAACTGAAATTTTCAACTAACTCTGTCCTTCTCTCTTTTCACTCATTCATGTGGCGTCTACTGGTCGAGGAAATTCAGAAAGAGATTAACTGCATTACAAAAGTATGATGAGTTGCATAAGCGTGTGCATGAGAATGAGATAGCTCTATATATCTTCAATTTCAACCAATCTTCACCAGGTTTACAATGCAATATTTCTGTAAGTATGGTTACAGACTGAGACTGAAAATTGCATGGTGTTGAAACCTCGAGATGTGATTGTTAGTGTCAATAACTACATTCAAAGATTATTCATTTTGAAGTTTGATTACTTTATAACTTTTTGCTTAAAAGAACATCTTACTGTATATATTATGAGTTATATTTGGCATTCACAAAAATAAACTATATGTTGATATATTAGAAATGTTTTTTTTTATCTTTTCCTACTATTTAAACTAATATTCAATCAAATTAATAAAATAAAACTATAATACATTACCAATATATAGTATGATAATGAATGCTAATGTTATTCTAAACTTTAATACATTACCAATATATTTTACAGTTTTTCACAAATAATTATAAAACTATTTAAGTTTTTATTTTATCATTATTTTTTATTTCAACTCTTATACAAAAGAGGTCATAACTTCCTACCTATATTGTCATAGACACTAACAATTACAAATAATACACAACGTTTTGTGCTATATGACAACCAAAAGATATCATCATTAGCTTCCTCACATATTTGTCACAAGAATTTATACTATTATGTATTTCGATATTTGATGTGATGTTATACTCTACTTGTTGTCAATGACGGATTTCTTTGGTTGTTTTTTAAATAAGAAATTGTGGGTAGTTTGTGATAGATTGAAGAGTGGGGTTCTATCTTTTTTTTTTCTTGTATAGGAATTGAGTCACGATTTAAGTAATCCATATTTATTTATTATTTTTTACTGATAAAAAAATATAATAACAACAATATTATTATTAATATAACCGTATCATGATTATCATATATCTAGGATTATGCCCAAAAAAAAAAGTTCATACCTAAAAGTTTAATCATGATATTTTTATAATTATTTCAATCTAAAAGTAGAAGTATAAATATTTTTCTATAATATTTTGAATAATAACTTTTTTTTATCAATAAATAATAAATTAGATAAATTGAGATATTTAAGGAAGAAATTATCACACATAACACCCACAAAAAATCAAGGCTAAAAAATTCATATTGATCCTCATAACAAAAGCTCACACTAACATACATTTACCACGTTCCTACCAAAAAATCTTAGCTTTAACCCACACACAAAAGTCATCAACATAAGATAATTAACAACTCAAGATAGTGATCCATTTTTCCCATTAGGTGGCTGCCATCAATATTTTGGATGATAATAAAGTATTTTCTCTCTAGCAACACCTACCTAATATTTGGGAAATTCTTTTCCTAACTCGTACGTGTTTTAGTTAGTCTTATTGTAACCGGTTTTCTGAAATTATGTGTACGAATATCCTAACCATTTTTTTAGTCTTACTTCTATTTGTCTAAATCTTATCCAAACTAACTCAAGTGCATCAAAAGCATGTCTTTCTTACACAAATATGATTCTCTCGATGGAAAGTTATCTTTCCCTTTATTCTTGTTGTTTACTAGATTTGGTTATTTAGGAATTATAATTGATGATTGGGTTTTTGTTACATCTCGTTACAGAACCATGATAAAAATAATCTCGCTAATAAAATAATTCAAATATTTATATCTATATCCAAATACAATAAATCTAATTATAAAATGATATGTACAAATTTTCATGTTTTGGAAACAACAAAATCTCGATATTTTGATATTTCGTAAAATGGTTTAGCTTTTTAAAAAAAAAAACAATTCTTAGAATTGACAAAAATATAAAAAAAACTAATAAAACCAAAATTCTCTTAAACGAATACTTCTAATAATGTGAGTATTTTAGGGTATTTCACGAGACATTCAATAATCTTTCTTGTCATTGTAGTTAACAAAACATTTATATGTTCCATATACAATTTCTTTTGACTATTAATATCTTTTTGTGCTTAAATTTCTTTATTCACAACTCTTTACACTACAACTTTCTTTTTATCAGCAATTAGTTTTTTTAACTGTATATAAATTGCATAAGAAAAAATAATGTTTCAAATTAAACTTATAATTAAATTTTCTTTCGAAAAAACAATTTGGTAGTAATTTATGCATCACCTATTGTAAAAATCACGTATTCAATATTATAACTAGAAAGCTATTAATAAATACCACAAACACAGTAGTGTAATACCCTATTAGTTTTCATTTTTTTAATCTTTTTTCTTATCGTATCAAATTAATAAGAGGAAGAAATGAAAGAAAAGAAAGAATAAACAAATTTGAATAGATTGTTAATTAAATTGTTTCGGGGGAAAGAAATAGAAAAAAAAAAGTATGTGTATTTAAAAAAGAGTTATTTATTCCTATTTTCATTTATCTCATTCACATTTCTCTTTCTTCTCTCTACGAACATGAAATGTCTTCTGATAATTGAAACAAAGGAAATAGTATAGAATGAAAAAATATATATAAACTGAGTAAAGGTTCCATCGATGGAAAGTGATATGTATATATATCCAGCTTTTACTTTAAAGTAACATGCGCCGAAAAACACTGACAAAGTTAGGTTATAGATTTAATTTGTTAAAATGATAGTATATAACGTCATCACTATTATCATCATCATCATATATATTATTATTATTATTATTATTATTATATTTGTCCTCCATATTTGATTTACTATTGCGGCCATTATATGGTGGTGATATTGCCATGAGAATGCTCTTTTGTTATTTTGGTGGAGCCATGGCAATGTCAGAAATCAGAATGATGCAAATCACTGTTGGTATAATAACTGACAACTGTTTTGTTAAATATCATAATGCAGTCATTAATTTGTTCTCGTTACTGCTTGCTTCTTCATCCCATTATGCTGCTATTGTTGCCATCACCTCCTCACTCCCATAACTACATTATTCTACTAAATTGTTTGAAAAGCTAAGATAAATCTGTTAAAACTTACACACGCACCAAGTTGTTTGAAATACAATCTTGATTCACTTAAGTTTTATTTGGATGGGAGACACTAGAAAAAAAAAGTTAAATTGTTCAGAATATGAGAAAGTGAAAAACTAGGAAAAAGTTTAAAAACAATTTAATTGATATGATATAATAATTTTTATATATATTAATAATATTTTGAGAAAATAATGTGTAGAATAAGCTTGTTTTTTTAAATAATAACGAAAGAGGATGCATCAAAACCCTAATCATGTTCATCTTTTGATAAGACTCTTTGCTATAATACCTTGAGTTTAGAAGGCTGGGTTAGATAATCAGAAATATATTGATTGTCCAAATTATTCAAACAAAGAAAAAAAAAATCAAAACATTTAAAATTCTCAAAGCCAAATCTATAGCTAGTATAGCATATATGATCAAAATCATCATCTTGACAACCACAAAGAAACAAAAATGCTCGAACCCATCTCAACAAATATCATTAAATACATGTCAGGGACTTAAAGTAACAAATAAATAAACAATAATTAAACCAAATAAAATATTATTAACAGTCCACACTATTATATTAAATCAAGATTAACCTTAGAAATCGTGTTAATCGAGGTCTTCTTCAAATGATACCCTTATTCAACTTTATAAATATGTTGGCTCTATAAATATCTTGACGCCACCACATTTTATTTTTTTTGACGCCACCACGTAAAATTTATTTTTCTATATATAGTATCAAATTCTTCAATCACCAAATATTGATTTTAACGTTGAAGAATTTTTTACATATATTTTCTTCATTTCCAAATGAAAACAAGTATGATAATTAGATCAACAAAATAAAGACAGATATACCTTTTAAGTTTCACAAATAATATATGTAGGCTAAAATCGAGAGCTATGTATAAGAAATAATCGAGAGGTTATGCCAAAAAATGTATAAAAGAATAAAGCTAAAATATATATTATTATTATAACAAGACCCAATTAGATAAAAGTTTGTGTTAGGGGGTGCGTAAATAATAAAACGGTGTAGAAAGAAAGAAAGTCCAAAGGTAAAGTGTAAGCCCATTAAGAAAACTGTATAAATAGGAGGTCAACACAAGAGGTAAGCCGAGAGCATCCAGTTCGAGGAGAAGACGAGAGCATCCAGCCCCAAGAATAGACGAGAGAGCATTCAGTCCGAGGAGAAACCAAGAGTATCCAACCCAAGGAATAGTCGAGAGAGTCTAGCCCAAGGAGAAACCGAGAGAGCCCAACCTGAGGAGTAACTTAGAGAAGTTCAAGATTGGAAGATCCATGAAAGAAGTTAGTTTTGTCAACTTGTTCCAATGTTCCCGGTCATTGTTGTAAGAACAATATATATTTTATTGTGATTATTGTTATTTTAATCTTTGAAAATATAAGGTGTCATTAATTTAATTTATAAAAATATAACAAATTTAAAATGAAAGATCTAAAGTTAGTTCTTTCAGGCATTCTGGTAGGTTAAATAAATCATTTTGTGTGAAAAATACCTTTAGTTGTAATATTTTAAAATTTAAAAATAGATCATAGAATATATAGGACATTCTAATGAACGTCTCTAAACTTTAAACGTCTAAAAACTGTAACTAAAATTAAAGATTTAGTCAGATACAAGACAAATTGTTGTATGCGAAGTGTTTTTTCAATGGTAGAGTTCTCTCTTCCTTCTCCTTTTGTTTATCATTCGACACATAAACAATATATATAATATTGTACTGAAAATACATAAGCCAACGAAATCCTTCTTGCTGAAAGTAATAAGACAGATTACATAAAATAATAATAATAATTAAGCCAAATAGTTTTAGTTATAATATTTTATGGTTCCTGCAACTATATCAATTCACATGATTATCTTCACGTACTTTTTGTTTAAAGATTTTGTAAACACAGCTAGTAATTTTGATGAATAATAACTTTATGTTTTCATTGTAATTAATAATACTTACAAATTAAGATAAGGTATAATTGAATTGGTTTAGATTGAGCAAGTAGGCAAATTTTGTGTAACCTGTACTACCTTTTTTCTATTAAGTTGTTTGTATAAAAAGTATTACTAGCAAACAAAACAGTAATTTTCAATTTTAGAAACAAAGTTATCGTAATTAACCCAAAAACAAAACTATAAACTTACAACCTAACTTTGTTTGGAAGTTAGAAGAGAATGACCAAGTCACGATTTCACGGGTATATGAATACGTGAATGAGTCTAACGTTTGAGCTGAAGGTGAGCATAGAAAGAAGAACACACAGGTTTAGTATTAGCATTAGTGTATTCCTCAACAAAAATTAAGGAAGACGTGAAGGTTAAGGCAACGTTGTTGTGTTGTAAACTTTTGACAAGTATTGCACCCTTTCTTCTTTCTTTCCAATTCTCATATCATATTGGTCTCCAAACACAGAATAATACTTATTCTTTTTTTCACTTTTATTTTGAATTATTTTTAGTTTTGTTTTTCTTTTGCCATGATTGAATCATGTCTACTTTAGATCTTTGTAATTTTGGTATATAGAACTTTACACGTCCAAAACCAATATTAATCACACTCCTCATCAATCTCTTAACTCTCTTTCTTTCTCGAGGTTGGCGTGGGGGACCATTAACGTACTCTTTTTCTTTTCCAACACGAAATTCTTAAATGAGAAAACAAAAACATAGAACAAGGAATCTTCAAGTAGAGACCACTTCTCTCATGGTGGATGCCCAAACACTAGTTTGGATCATGGGATATTTCAGCTAAATAAATTAAATTTATTTAATTATTAATTAGCCACTAAAGTAGAAAAAGTTTACCACCAACCCACCAATAATGAAGAAAGCAAAATATTTAGGCTATTAAACACCTAATGCCTACGTAAGCAATTTTTATTCATTAAAAAAGAGCGCGCGCGTTTTTATATTTCTCTACGAAGGAATAAATTTTGATTCTTTTATTAACATTAAATCATTTTAATTACTCATATTTTACATCACATCACCTTTCTCAGAAACCATGTCTTGTAGTTTCAAAAATTGCAGACGATCCATTTTTAGTATTATTCTAACTTTGAATATCGGCGATGAATATGACTACATAAACAATCTTTAGGACTAGGATTAAGGAGATAAAAAAAACGTTTATTTATGTTCTTTATCGTTAAAAAATCCATTTTCATTTTCTTAGACTCAGTATGGAAAACAAATTCCAACAAAAGTATATAGAAGAAAATGAGGTAATTTTTTTTTTATTAATTCTAAATAACTTACATACCTTAATTGTATAAAATTTTAAATATGAGAAGCTCTAAGAGGATTGGAATGAATAATTAATTGGTTTTTAACTTATATAAAATAAAATTATTTCCTTTTTTGTTCTAGGGTTATATTTTGAAAATTTTCTTTAAGCTATAAATAATTAAATATGTCATGCTCTAAGACTGGTGCTCATGTTAGAATTTTAACAAAAATGTAATTAATCATCATGTAGAGATGAGCCTCAAAGTTTTCAAATTCTCGATATAGTTGGCAGTTTAATAAATATGTATCAAAGGTTGATAATGATGAGTGGGTCTAGTTCAGGTTCTGTCAAAGAAAAAGTCTAATTCAGGTTTCATTTCAGCAACAGAAGAATGAAAACATGATGTTATCTCGATAGAGTTGAAAGCTAGAGGCCAAAACATAGAAATCCTATTAAAAAGAAAAACATACAATGAATGCAGTTAATCATATTTAATTTATATAATATTGTTCTTATAACTGTATAATTAATTGATTTCTTTTCTTTGATTATATTCTCCTTTGTTTCACTTTGTCATCTAACATTTAAGCTTTTGATTCTTGGTTAAAAGTGCATTCATAAAAAGTTTTAAACGTTCAAAATATTTACTGGTGTAATAAATATTATAATAATATATTTTTATTTTAGTGATCGTAACTAGTATTGGATATCCGGATATTTTGAAATTTAAGATTAAATATTATTAGGTTTCTAAGAGTACAAATATTAAGTATCACAGTTTCGTTAAAACGCAAGAACAGAAAAGAAAGCACTGAATAATTTTACATTTAGTATATAGAGGTATGGAAGAAAGTGTGAAGGAGATGAAAGTATGAGTTTATGTGAGCCTTTCTTTCCACTCTGTATCACTGAGAAGCACACAAGAGTGTTGCTTTCCGTAGCCGTTGGGTTTTTGGATTTAGGTGGCTATTACGTTACGGCCATGACAACTGTTTTCGAAAGATTCTCTTCAGTTCACATATTTCTATTTTTCTTTTCTTTCCACTTTTTTTATCCATTATTATAATACTAGCTATAGCCTTGTACACTTGATCTTTATGCAGCCAAAATCCACCCATTTTAGACCATTGCACACTAAAGACAGAATATGATGAATTCTCCAGATTTTCACTAAAGACAGAATATGATGAATTCTCTAGAGTTTCACTAAAGACAGAATTTTAACCTAAATAGTACTGATTTTTACATGACAGTGAAGTTTGAGTTCGTAAAAATGTTGTGTGCAAGTGAGTTTTATTTTATTTTTTATATTATGAAACAATTAGATGCAATCTTGTATGTCATTTTAAAAGTATATGAAAGTTAAACATTTTAACTTTAGTTAAATGATATTAAAAAAATCATATCTTTAGTGTGTTTGAATTAAACTAATTCCTGAAACATAAATATTTCTCAAAAATAGATAAAATATCAAATACAATTTTCAATAAATTAAATAATATGATATAACATAACTAATTTGATATTTGGATTTCTTAACAGATTAGATTCAATATTCAACTTTTAAGTATAAGGTGGCAACTAAAGATATTATTTTACCTAAGAGTGAAAAGATGTTCAACTTGACCAGTCAAACTAGATGGTTAACCTACCAATCCCCATTGATTCACTTCATTTATAGCCCACCGAAGAATAACTCTAAACAAGTTAAGATATAATTTTTTTTAAAATATAATTTTATTTAAATTTACACTAAAAAAACAATAAAAATCAATTTTAAAGACTAAAAAAAAAATTGGTTTCTAAATTAGTTTCTATTATTGTTAAATGGTTTTTAAATTGGTATCTGATTAGTTACTAAATTTAGTTTCTAAATAATTGGTAGTTAAAACCTTGATAGCTAATTAGATACCAATTTAGAAACGATTTAACAATAATAAAAAGTACTTTAGAAATCAACCTTTTTTTAGTTTCTAAAATGGTCTCTAATTTAATCACTATAGCAACTAATTATTTTTTTATTTCTAAATTTGATTTTTATTTCATGATTTTCTTGTAGTGCTTATCTTTAACTTTAGTTAATAAAAGATTCAACATATATATAATTTTTTAACCTGGAATATATAAAACAAGAAATGAGTTATTGACAAAAAGATACTTACCGTAATAATCTATATTTTTTATATAATCACATTACAACTTTCAATATTATTATTTTAATATATTTTTTTATATTATTTAATTCTAAACTTATTCTTTGTCATATATATTTATTTTTTAACTCATCGCATCAAAATATAGAACTTTCATGTCAAAATATCATTTTCCCTTACCATATTTTCAATGATTAGTCTCATCTATGTATGTGTTGGAAAAATACTGTTATGGTTTCACTAGTAATTTCAGTTGAAATGTTTGGGCTAATATTAGGCCCTATAATTCTTCAACATTCAACTCACCATTTGTTCTTTTGAAGAATGGAAACAAATCGGGTCTTTGGGTTGTACTTGCATTGTTTGAAATCTTCTTCCTCTCTTATTTAGTTCAAGTCTTTGTCTCTTCGTCTACTCTGTGGAAACAAAAATCTTCGTCACGACTCATTCTTTAGATAATTAACTAACTATTAAAAGAAAAAAAAAACATATAAAATAGTTGATTCATCAATTTGTGGGTCTCTTATATTAACCATAACTTATTAAGTAAGTCAATAGTAAGATTCTTTTTCTATTTATAGTTCTGAATAATTAGTTAGACCGATGTATTGAAATCATGAAAACTAACCAATGTTAAGGGTCGTTTAGTGGATCTAAAAGATTGATTATATGACTCACCAAAAAACAAAATAAAACTATATGAAATATTATATGAACAGTACAAGAGTATATACTTATACTTGAAATTGATTACAGTTAAAGCAATATTTTTAAGGAACAGAAAATATCATTTAGGATTCAGGGTGATAGAATAAATCAGTCAAAGCCTATAAAAAAACATTTTTCACTCTTTATAAAGAGGCTCAACTTTAAATGTTCCAACAAAAATATTTAAACACCATCTCAAGATACTTTTTATTAGAACAACTTCTACACCAATTTTTTTTATTTTTTTTTATATTTGGTATGTTAATTTTTTTATCCTATTTATGGTGATACCTAGGTTACTTACTTATCACAGTGCAAATTTTGAAAAAAATTTGTAGTTATAGTTTTAAATATCTTCCACTTGGCTAAAAATTACACAAAACACCACATAAGTTCCAAATTTCAAGGGTATGTTTTTACAACTTTTATGCGAATATTATATTAAAAAAAAATTATTAAATAAAAACTAATTTTAGATATCAAAATAATTAGTTACTAATTGATTAAATTAGAGATCATTTCATAAATTAAAAAACTATTAGTATTTAAAGTAATTTCTATTTTTAATCAAAATTTATAAAATGGTTTCTAAATTGGTATCTAACCATTAAATATCAATGTTTTAGCTACTTACTACTTTATATTCTAAATTAGTCTCTATTAATTTTTTATAGATCAATTTAAAATCTAAAATAAAAATTATTTTATAAATTTTTATTAATAATATAAATCACTTTAAATATGAATAATTTTGTAGTCTCTAAATTAATATTTAATTTAATTAATATAGTAACTAATTTTTTTTCTCTAAATTTAATTACTATTTAATAATTTTCTATGTTAACTTTAACTTGTATTCAAATGAAGATTTTGTTATTCACTCACATCTTTTCTACCATCATCTCACTCGTGTCTTTTCTTTCACTAGTATAATAATTTATATACTAGTAACTTAATTGCTTCATATTCATATGTAAAACAAATATAATTGTAAAAAGGAAAAAAGCTTAAATTTGTTAAATTCATACTTTAAACATTCATTTTATTATGTTTGTCTCTATGTATATTAAAGGATTGTATATTTATTAATAGTAGCTTTTTTATTCTCTCTCAAATTGAGGGACTATGTACATGTATGATCATTTAGTTGGTAAAAAAAAAAGTGGCATTCTAAAAAGTGTTGAAGTGTATCACAAACAAACAATTATAAGTAGTTAAAGCTCTTAAGTGATGCAACATGGTTTTACATAAGATCCCTACTATTGTTGGCAATATAGAAGAAGTAGTAAAATAGGGAAGGACCACCATGTTTATTGAGTCAATAAAAATATGGAGTGGCTTGTTTTGGTGAAATACAAGTATACAAATAATTATTACAGGTTGAGTGAAGAGTTTCTTCCCAAATTAGAGTTGGTTGGAACAACCTATGTATGTATGTATCATGGTCCTACATCCTATGGTACCACTTCATGGTGATTATGATTTGTCGCCAAGAACCTTAGACGCCAAAACATTGTCACGTGGGACATCACACTCAAATCACCCCTTTGCCGTACGCTCATCTCACACTTCATTTTCATTTTGGGCCCCACTCTCTGCGGCCCAGCCCAACTCCATTTTCTCAACGGGCTTCCTATGGAATTCCCACTTCCACTTCCACTTATTCTTATTCATCACCTTATCTAAAAGAAGTTAATAATCTTCTATATATGGCCATTTATGATTAGGATTCCATTCACCTTTTAATGATTACTCACTAAAATAGAATTCTGTTAGAAAAATCATTACTTTAATAAATAATATGTTAATCAACACATAAAAAGTATTAATAAAACAACATACCTGTATAGGATGAGTGACCTTAATTGGGCCATTCAATGGGTATGTCTAGGCATTAATCCATATAAGGCTAATTATTAGCTTATATATTTTTTGTATTTTTTTTTAAAATAAATCACTTCAACCTCCTATTTATTTTACATTTTTTACAAAACAGTTTTCTATTCTTCCAACTTTAATTTATTTACAAAATTGACTAAAGTTACCTTATTGCAAATTTTAATTATTTATAAAGGTTCTGACTTCTGACTATATTATCTCGTGTACATTATTAAAACTACATTCCATTTGTTTTTGTTGCAATTAAATATCTCTAAACTGGAAAAACACTTGATTGTAAAAAATGACATGATAAAAAATAAGATAATATTAAAATAAAATGATTAATATCAATAACAATATTATTAATAAAAAAATGAAAAAAAACTTGATCACACAAGTTATCAATAGTTAAATAAATAAATTTGAATTTATTATCACCATTTAAAATTATATTTTAAAAAGAATTGTATTCCATATTATTAGCAGTTCAAGTGGTTCAATTTTTATTACAACAAATTTAAAATAGTATTTTATTTTATGTACGATATAATAAATTATTTTTTTATGTTGCTATAGTGTTATTGTACAAAATTTTATTTGATAATTTATTTTTATAGTACAATAAAGGGGCTTACTTATAATGTACTTTTAAGGTAGAAGAAATTTCATGTATTGCATAACAAAGAAATATTTGTATAATACGACAAAATCTAAAATAAGAATATTTTTTCCGAATTTTATATGAAAATGAATATTTTGAATTAAAATTATTTATTTACAAAGTTTGTAAAAGTGTAAAATAAAAGGGTTGGTAGAGTGCTTTAGCTTGTTTTGAATGTTTTGTGTTTTATTTAATGTGTGCACATAACTGTGTTTGATAAATTTTCATCAATAATTATAATTAAGATAACGATAAGTTAGTCTCATTTTATTGAATAAAATGTAAAGACCAGGACTAAGATTACTAAAAAAAGAACATTTACAAGTAGATTAACGTTATTTTTTTTATTTAAAAATAAGTTATTACACTAAAGGTCCATGAAATTTTGAAAAATTGCGCTTTCTTTTATCTCACACTTACTTTTTTTATTTTGAAAACATTAAACGTGCACTCTTTTATTACACTAACCCTTACTTGTTTTGAAAAACATTATATAAGAAAAATCTTTTATTACACTAACCCTTACTTGTTTGAAAAACATTATATAAGAAAAATTAATAATAGTTATAAAAATAGACGTTAGTATATTTTCACTAAAGTTCACCAATGATTAATATAATTTAACTTAAAAAATTATATTAGTTTTTATAATTATTTTAATTTTATTTAATAAATGTTTAATTAAGTGTAGCAAATTATATTATTTTATAATTATTTTAAAAAAATACATTACTGTTATGAATTTAATATGTTTCCTAGTAACCAAATAGGTGAAGAGGAAAAAAAAAAGAGTTGAAGAAGATGAGATAGGATAACCCAGTCCTTAAAACTTGTCTTTGAGGATTTTTACTATTTATTCTTGTCTTTTACAAACAATGGTAACGAGTAGGAATGTATAGATATGTCTTGGATTAAACAAAGATATGTACATAATTAGAGATGGAAAAACTCTACAAACTCAACTTAATTATAAAAAAACTGAACCGAATTTAATAAGATGTTTAATAAAACTATATTGAATTATATGATTATTTAGATAAATCAAAGCTAAATTATATTCTAATTTGAATAAAATTGAACAATTTGAATTATTAACAATAAGAAATCACTATGTAGAAAATAAAAAAAAGTTTTATTTTTCTTGTACCTATAGTTTTCTCTTATTTTAGTGTGTTGTTATGTTTATATATGAGATTTGAGCTAAATATATTTATTTTTACTACTTTAGTTTTGTAGTGACGTATTTTTTGTGTGAATCATGTTCTCTGAAAATAAGTTAGGATTTCTTTAACTTTGTTTATTCTTTGGTTTAATTTTTTGAAGAGTCCTAAAATAGAGGAAAGAAGAGTTAATATATATTTTCATCTCAATTGAATTGAAATTTTGTAGAAGTTGAATATATAAGAACCTAATATACTAACAGTTGTTTGAAAGAAAAGTTTTTCTATTGTTCATTATGGATTTGGATACATATGCATGTGTGTATGTGTGTGTTTGTTCTTTAATTTGAAATTGTTTTCTGAAACCAAGTTAATGATATACAAACTTTTAAACCGTTAAGGTTTAAATCCTATATTGTTAACGAAGTTTGAAGTAAAAGTTGGTTGAGTCAATATATTGGTAAAACTTTAAATAAATTAATGTTTTGGTTCGGTTTTGATCTTGAGGGAGTATTTCTTAGCAAGAAATACATTTTTGGTGTTACAACATGTAAAACAAGTGTATTTGATGTTGAATTTATTGGAATGGTTAAGTGTTATCTAGTTTGATTACATTACATTTTAAAGTCTATTTTTGCTTTTTGCATAATTTATTTTAGTTTTTTTTTTCTCAAACGGGGGATTCTCACTGAGGTAAAAATAAAACAAATTCATGAGATTTTTTCTCTGAAGTTTCCTTGCTTGAGGGACAACTTTTGTTTTAGTGACAATTTCCTTGCTCAAGAGAGAGAGAGACAGAGGATTAACCTTTACTTTGGATGATTTTAGTTTAAAATTAGTTGCTCAAGCAATTCTCTTTGTTAAAATATGTATAAACAGGGACTTCATGTTTGTATATTTATTTATAATAGTTTGATGTGTATTTTACGGTATTGTGTATAATTTGAAATGTATTGAGAAATGCATGTGATATGTGATTATAAGATATACACAGTGATGTAGGTTATACGTAGACACCTAGTGTGGTGTTGTGCTCTTTTATGGATGTTTGGCGAGACATACATGAGATAACATTATATAATATCAAGGACAAAATTCATTAAGGAAAATAGATGTATTGATTTAACTGATGATCTGATCACGTAGATTAAGGTGATGAGAAACTAAACAAGGTTCTTAAATCAATGCTTTCTATAACAAATGTGAGTAGTCATCATGCTATAAAAAGACGAGGTTTTTTTTACCAACAATGTTTTCAATTAGTCATGTGTTAGTATATGCTACGACATGTTTCATAAAGTCTTTTAGAAGATGTCAAGTGTGACAAATTACTTTGAATCATTAAGATGCACTTGAAGATATTTTTATGTTGAATAAAAGTGATTTAATAGTATTCGTTGTGTTTCTTCTTTAGTGTGAAAAATAGAATTATGCTTTGAGATGTAAATATAAATTTTATCAATTGAGTATTGTAAAATAGTAATTTTTTGTCATGAGTATATAAAATGAGTATACAATATAATTGGTACCAAAAATATAATTTTGTTATGACTCCATTAGATATTTAAGGTGTAATTAAAATGTGTGAAAATTGAAAATTTTGATAGTGAAATGAAAAAAAAAATTGGATGATAAAATTTGTAAATAATAATATTTGAATAAATGTGGTAAAATGCAATCAATGAGTTGGTCCGAAAAATCTATATAAAAAATATAATATAACATTATAGTGTTGTCCATGAGTTGATCCGAAAAATCTATATAAAAAATATAATATAACATTATAGTGTTGTCCATTATTTTAGTGTTGCCAATTTTTATAATCCAACCAAATGAGTGAGGCTTTTGCTTCATGCAACATAAAATTTATGACAAGCACTATACCATTTTTTGAAATGTCACAATTGTTTTTGCACGTGTTTTATTTGAAAGGAGGGAGTTTAAATGTGTAGGTGTTGATTGTTGTTAGTTTTCAGTGGTGGTGAAGACAAAGTTTAGCTTCAACGAGGTGCGGTGGAGGTCATTGTGGTGTTTAGAAGCTTGAGTTAGTTATCCTAGTAAAAAAAGTGATTAAATATGAGTTTTGGAATTAAATGGCGAAAGATAGAATTTTCAAAAATCTTCTTCTAGAAAAACCTTCTAAAACTAGGAATCTAGAAGATATTCTAAAATTGGATATCCATTATTAAATTAAGAAATGAAAATCCATTTTGAAAAGACAATTCCAAAATAAAAATAATGACTCACGAAAAGGATATCGAAAAACAACTTTGTATTCCAAAATCTCTTTAAAAGTTATTATTCCTATTTGCAAATGAATTTTCTCAAATGTACCATAAACACCATTATGAAAGTCAAATTTTAGAATCGAAAATAAATCAAATTAATTTTTACTTTATTTCTTAGTTTCACCTACTTTCATTTCATTGATGTTTAGGAGTGAGAAAACGGTTATAATCTTCCAGCAGACTAACCACTCTTTTGTGTTTTTTTAAAATGTATTTAATTTAATTTATTATATATATTATTTAAAAAGACACAATTAATCATGTTAAAACTTGTAAGTCTTATATTTATTATAATAGTTATATTAAGATAATATTGTATATTTCTATATTTCAGTTAATATAATAAAAAATTAATATATTTTAATTGTATTCTTCTTCTTTTGAAATATGTGCCCATTTTACCATCCTCAGCTTCACTCACATCAAAATCTGGAATGTGTGGTTCTGTTACCAGAGACTCAAACCCAGAAGTTACTTTTGCTTCATAAGTAGAAATTAAAAACTTGTCAAAACAATTTTATTATAACTCAGTTTTCTGTTCAAAGAAGGTGTTAGACTTCCTAAATACATAATATGAATATAATATATATATTCCTAATCTCCTTAAAAATACAGTAAAGGGTAAGAGATTTTTAAAATTATAAATATTAACTATTGACTTTGGATATTTGTTATGAAGTTACAAAAAAAAAGAGTTTATTTAGATTTTAATGGTATTTTTGGTGCAAAACCCTAAGAATCATCATCATTATTATTTTTGGTCAAACGGTATGCAGGCTATCATTATAATATCATACTGATGTGATGATAAATAATGACACCATAAGTAATCTGACAAATTTAGTCCAAATTTTACAAACTTGTTTGTGTGTCTAATAAAATATAGACTTAAAAATGTATCTAGTGCTTAACATGATTTTCATGAAAATATTTGTCACTTTTAAATCTTTTATTTTAAATATGGTTATAATGTTAAAAATAAAATATTAAAAATATATTTTTAAATTAAGATAATTATATTTTTTCAGATACTTAATTTAGTTAAGTGATATATATTTTTTTTAATATAAATAATTTAATTATATAATTTGATATTTGTTATTTTTTGTACTGGATTTCATTAAAAATAAATAAAATTTATTTATACATTTATAATTTATATATATATATATATTAATTATAATATTACAAGTTTGAATGATTGTAAAAACATTTACTTTCTAATATATATCATATATATGATTTTTACCTCTAAAGATAAAAGTAACAAAATATGTTTACATTTTTATGAATTCTTGATTAAACATATTTAAATTACATGTAATATTAAAAACAATACTTTATTCCTTTTATTACTCTTTATATAATTTAAAACTAATATAGGATTAATTATTATTACATATATTGTTACTTGTTATTCTTTGTGTACAAAATGATAATTTAAAAATAATCTCTATAAAACATATAATTATTTTAATTTGAATTGTTTTACTTGTTCTTACCATGCTTAATAGTAAGTTGTGCCAAATGATAAATTCAAGTTGAACAATGGAGTCAATTTTTATCATGAATTTTGATAATGATGTTGGAATGTCCACAAAAGATTTTCCATATTCAAGTTAATAAAACTATAAATATATATATATATATATATTATATAAAAATACTGAATAAATATAAAGTGTTAAGTAAAGTGAGAAATATTTTATAAAATTATATTTATAAACTTATGAGTCTATTTTTTTTTATAATATGTACTGATAGGGTAAAACCGAGAGGTTCATGCCGAGAACTACATAGCATAACAATTAAGATGATTAAGTTAAAACCGAGAGGTTTTGACCGAAAGTGATAAAGACAAGAATAAAACAAATATAAAAGTTGTAAAAGCCCAATTAGATAAAAACTTACAAGATGGGTGCACAAATAATAAAAAAGGTGCAGAAAGAAAGCCCAAGAGTAAAGGGAAAGCCCATTAAAGAAACTCTATAAATAGGAGTTCAGAGATAGAAAGAGGTAAGAGTGATTTTATCTGATAA
>Ga0123342_1000924_pt1 | contig 48921 bp, 21 predicted proteins | sample Turbeawhitnodule_FD_89960 | JGI IMG/M metagenome (GOLD analysis project Ga0123342, IMG submission 89960) | Root nodule microbial communities of legume samples collected from Mexico - Turtle bean Mexico white nodule | ecosystem: Host-associated > Plants > Roots > Nodule | place: Mexico: Nepantla...
AACATACCTATATTTGATGTTTGTTTTTTATAAAAAAAAAGAGAAATAGAAGTAGAATTGTTTTTTTTATATATATATATATATATATATATATATATATATATATATATATATATATATAGATATAAATATATGATAGCATGGCATGCATGCATGGATTCCTATAAAGTCAGTGCCACATGTTTATCTTTAAGCAAAAGTGTTTTAAAACTAATTGAAAAAGTTATGGATATGATCTTCTCGAAAGCCACAAAAACTGCATGGCAGAGGAAATGCAAAATGATCTACAGCACATGTGTTCAGAATAACAATAAACCTATCATAGGTAGCTGGATTCTTTGAGCTGTATCATCCAAATAGACCATGACATGCTGGTTAGGTGGAGACAGACCTACAAAGGGAGAACCAAGAAATATTATCCATCCATTCAAATTAATATGGCCACCCAAAAGCATTCTCCTACTAATATCTAAACTTATATGAACTCACCATATTAATGAAATTAGTAGATTTTTTTAAACATATTGAAGTTGTACTTGGACTAATTAACAATTTAGTTTGTTTAGAAATTTACAAACTTATATATAATATAATGTAATTTCTTCTTATTTTTTAAATTAACTTTTTTTTATCAGCAAAAAAAAATAAATAAATATGGATCACTAAAGAGTGGTTCAACCTTTATATGTCTTAAACACTTAACATTCAATTCAACATAACAAAGACGACATCCCCTCACAAATAACAAAACAAACACCTGAACAATTTAAAACAAATCATATGTTTTTAATTGAAAACATGCAAACTAGGAGATCAAGACACCAATTTGAAAAGAAAAAACAAGTTGAAGGAACTTTGGAGGTAACTCAGGACCAAACCTTAAAAATGTGCTTATTCCGATGTCGCCAAATCTCACTTACCAAAACAATCCAGACATTTTCAAAAACTAAATTATCAGATGTAGGAGCACCAAACAAATTAAATTGCAAGAAATGTGAGGCAGAAACAAAATGGTCAATCGAGTTCAACCCTAACCAAGCATAACAAAGATTCCAAACTAGCCAAGCAATTATGCATTCAAATAACGAATGACTTGTTGTCTCCACTTTCACCCCGCAAAGGCAACAAAAAATGTTATCAACCACGACCCCTTGTTTTGCCAAGTTGACTTTGGTAGCAATCTTGTTTTTCAGAACCCTCTAAGTAGTGACATGGGCTGAGGACAAAGCCTTAATCTTCCAAAAAGAGTTATACAGACTCAAGGGATCCCCATCTACCTTACCCCTTAAAAAACCATATGTAGAATTAACTAAATACTCAATGCAATCGTCATCCTTCCACACCCATCTATCCCCATTTTCTAGAGAGAGACTTGAAATGTGCACTACCTCAAGAAGCTGACTAACCTGGTCCTTTTCCTAATCGAAAAGTCACATTTTCCATGAAAATTCCCAACCCAATCCCCACAACGAAAAAGCTTAACATCTTTGGTTACTTACAGTGAGAAAAGCCTTGGGAATCTACTTTTCAGAGTGCCAGAACCCAACCAATTATCATCCCAAAAAGATATATCTTTCCTGTTACCAACCTCCCACCTTAAGCGGTCTTCAAAAGATCTTCCTCAAACCTCCAGCTTCAAAATCTCCTTTAGATCTCTTCATCAGAGAGAGACAAAGTTAGGTAATCTTTGCTCTTTTAAACTTCTCCAACCACCACATCTAGACTCTAGAATTTCCTTCCAAAGCCCTCCCTTGATAAGATTCAGACGCCAAATCCATTTCCCTAACAAGGCTATATTAAAGAGCCTAATATTAAGTATGTCGAGACTGCCTGCTTCCTGAGGCTCGCACACCTTGTCCCAAGATGCCCAGGCAATTTTCCTCCCTTCAGACCCCCAACCTCATAAAAAACCTTTGTATAGACACGATTTTCTTCAACACAGTAGAAGGCATTTTGAACAAAGATAAGTAAAACAACGGTATAGTCAAAATGATAGAGTTGATCAAACAAATTATGCTCTTCGAGAAATTCACCTTAAGACAAAAGCTAGCTCAAATCAATATAGAATAACCTTTAAGTTGAACACGCTTTTAATGTTAGCTTTATAAAAGAACAAAGTGTCGTCCGCAAACTGAAGCATATTGATTTTAACCTTATTGGGCCCAACCTTTAGGCTCTCAAACAAGTTCTTCTCAATAGCTTTCTTTAAAACCCCGACTTGGCCTTCGACCACAATAAGAAACAAGTTCTAAAGGAGGTCACCACTTTATTTTTTATTTTTTATGTATATATTTGTTTTCAAATTTCTTTGTCCGTTTGTCTCTTTCTTTATTTGTGAACCAGTTGTCATTTTTTTATATAATTTTTTTTATGAACTTTCTCAAAATGATCATCCACTCTATCATGGAATATATGAATCATCAATTTTTCAATTGACTTTTGATATGATTTTACATCATCAAGTCCTTCGTGACTATCTTGTTACGATGGTCCAATTTCCTAACAATCTCAACAAAATCTCTATAACATTCTCTAGATTCTATTTTTTTTTTCTAGTGAATTCCCTTTGATTCAAGATAAACACTTTACTAAAAGAAAATCATCAAATTGAAACTAATTTTAGAGACTAAAATAATTAGTTACTATTAAACTAAACTAGAAACCATTTTAGAGACTAAAAAAATTATTAGTATCTAAAGTAGTTTCTATTATTAATAAAAATTTATAAAGTGGTTTTTAAATTGGTATCTAACCGTTAGCTACCAAGGTTTTAGCTACTAATATTTTAGATTTTAAATTAGTCTCTAAAAGACTAACTAAGACCAATTTAGAATCTAAAATATCAGTAGCTAAAATCCTGATAGCTAATTTAGATACCAATTTAGAAACCATTCTATAAATTTCTATTAATAATAGAAACCACTTTAGATACAAATAATTTTTAGTTTCTAAGATAGTATCTAATTTAGTAAATATAGTGACTAATTATTTTTTTATCTCTAATTTTGGTTGATATTTAATGAATTTCTTGTACTGCTCGTAACAAATCACTTCCATCATAAAATGTTTTTGACAAAGTATTCCAAATATCGAGGATAACAGGTAAAATATCGAGGGTAACAGGTAAGCAAAAAAATACATGTTATGATTTATGGCTTCATGAATATTAGCAACCATCTTTTCACTTTGTTTCTTCAGAATACCAATTTTAATATCTCTCATCTTCTTCTGCTGAAGGTTTCACCTCCCCACGGATGTAAGACAACTTTTTTCTCTATAAGAATGTATCTCCATTAGTTGTAACCTTACGTTATAGTTGGATCATTTAGGATGATACATATGTTAACGACACATTCAAATTGAACTACCAATGAAATTAGTTTCTTTATCATTTCTCAAGCTAAGATCTCCAAGTTCAGAAAAAAATTTATCTAAAATATAAAAACAACTACCCTTTTTTAATACGTTTTTACGGTCTGACACATTTAAAACGCGGTGACATTTTTTTAAATTAACTTCATTTAAGAATGTAACTATTTGCAATAGCCACATTCTTAAATAAAGAGTTTTATTTAAGAATGTGGCTTTACCTAATAGTCGCATTCTTAAATCAAAGCGCTTTGTTTAAGAATGCGACTTTATGTAATAACTACATTCTTAAAAAAAAAATACCCTAACACTAAAGCGCGTCACTTACGCTTTTATACTTGCTTTCTTCTTTGATGTTTCATTTTCTCTTTTGTTTCTGCTCTCGTGTTTTATCTCGTCTTTTGCGAGCCTTCATTGTCTTCTTGGTGCCATTGTAAGTTCGTTTCGAGCTCTCTTTCTTCTTCACTGTTGGTTTATATATTTTTTCCATTTATCTTATTTGTTTGTTTTCTTCCATTGGTGAAGGTTACCATTGTTTAATTGCCTGTTGTTTGGGATTTTGTTGTGTTGTATTTGCTCCATCGTTGCTGTCGCGGTTGTCGTCGTTGCTGCCTTCACGCACAAGGTTGGTGGTGTTTTAAATTTTTAATTTTTTTTTAATGTTTAGGTTTAGGATTTAAAGTTTTATTTAAAAAGAATTATAAATAAGAATGCGGTTATTTACCATAGCCGCCATTATAAATCTGCATTTAAGAAAACGACTATTTACCATAGTCGCCCTTATAATCTGCATTTAAGAATGCGGCTAAATAGCTGTCATCTTCCCTGTTGAACATAAAACTACATATACATTAAATGCAGCTAGAAGCAGTCATTTTAAAATGAAAATAGCGGTCGTCTTTTAACATTTCTGCACCACCAATGTAAGATACAAAATTGAAAAATAGAATTTACTATACAATTTTTATTTGTATATTTTTTTTGTATATAAATACATTGTTGCTATAATATTGTACTCCTAGAAATCAAGAGGGAAACAAATAAGTGTACAAATTAAAACTAAATTTAAAAAGTTCTAATTATACATTAATTTTTGTGAAACTATACAAACCTATAATTTAACTAATCAAATATCTTTACCCATAATTTAGCTAATCAAATATATTCATCTTAATCTTAATGTAATTCCTTACACATTCTAGAAAATGAACCAAATCTATGAAAAAAGTTGAGGCATACAAATATTGAACTAGGTATCCTTGTGTGGGGAACAACACACAAAATGAGGATGGGAGTTGATATAAAGAAGTGGAGGTTGTATATTCACTATTACAGTATTCTTGTATTGAAGAAGGCTCTATCATTGGCTCTACAATGATCAACATTATGTTGAACACTGAGCCCACACTGTGACCTTGCTCTCATCTTCTCAGACATCAAAATCTCCATCAAAATTCATTTACAACGTTAAGACAAAAACCTAGATTCTGCAACTTTCTTAGAACAATCCATCAAAATACTGATTTATTATAACAAAGTTTTAGTCGACAAGGATTAATAATACTCCTATTTTACAAGAATACGAGTTCAGATTTCACTATCCACCTGAAAATTTAGTTAAACATTATCTGTAGATACTTTATAAATCTTAGTTGTGTTTTGAGATGTGTCTTAATTTCAGTAAATTTCAAAACTCAACTTAGTTAAACTTTTTGTGAATATCTCACATGGATTAGTATTCATGTTAAAAACAATTTAAAAATCTCACTTCAATTAATATAAAATCATGAGATCATATAATAAAAGTAAACTTTAAATTTAATTATTTTATAAAATTAATTTATAAAATATTTGTATCTCTTATAATATTTATAAATTTTGAATTTTTGAGATAAAAAAGAACACATTAAAAAAACGAAATAAGTAAGAAAACAATTTTTTTGATTTGACTCGGGACAATGTGTCCTTCAGTTCCAGGATTTTAGGTCAATTTGTCCTTGCATAAGTTTTGTTAATTGAAATTTGTTGAATGGTTTTAATATATTGTTTGAGTTGTACTGCCACTATTACTTTTTTGTTCATTGATTCGTAATTTGTGGGACACTGTTTAGGGGTCAACGGTGCGTAAAGGGATTGGACGGTGATGCGACTTTTGTTGACATTTTTGGACTTTACATTTGATGTGACTCACTTATCTGTCTTCCATTCTTTCATTTTCTTCTAAAAACTTATTTGTTTATATTTTAGTTTTTGAATAATCACTTTTAATTTCAAAACATAAAATAACAAAATCACATGTGAAAGGAATAAATTTCAAACGTGTAAAACATATGAAAGTACATTATTAAATCAAATTTGATCGGAAATATAAGAATCAAACCACATTTTTTCAGTACTTAATCATTGCCAATTTTTCATTGTTGTAATTATTAAGGATGTGTTTGAAAATCAAATGATGATTTTTTTTTTCCAGTTGCTTGAAAACCGAGAATTCTCCATTTAAGGTGTAATCTGAATGCGTTTCTAAACCTACACTAATTAGACTAAATTCATTTTATTAGTTAAGAATTTTATAGGATTTTTTTTTATGTGTGGTTTGAACTTTTTATGATGTTATTTATATATTTTTTTAAAAATTTTGTTGCAATTTGGTAGAATCATTTAGATATATAGATAAGTTGAAAATTAAATATAATTTAAAAATTATTTTATAAAATTTTATTACTCATAAAAATTATTTTAAATATTAATAACTTTTTAGTTTATATAATAGTATCTAATTTAATAAATATAATAATTAATTATTTTTTTATAAATTAGTTGTTATTTAATTATTTTCTTGTAGTGTTTTTATTTGGTTTTGATTAAGTAATCAAACATATAAATCACAAAAGTGATTTGTCTAATAGACATAAGCCTTTTATGAGCATGAGATTATGACAAATACAAATATTTTATCTAGTAATCAGTCGTAAATATAACATGTGTACTTCTTTATTTCGTCTAATAAGTAAGAGCTTCAATCAGACACTATAAACACAATTTTAAAGCTAACTAAACACGTTCTTTATGCTTGTTTTGTGGTTGCAGAAGAAGTCTTTGTAACATCCCTATATTTTTTCACATCTAATAACCAAAATCATACAATGTTTCAAATTATATATCCCTCTTCATAGGGATTTTAAATATTTACATAAGATTATATCAAAATATCCAAATTAAAATAAACATTTTCATCCTCCAACTTCTCACTCTGGAGTTCTATCACTTATAACATCATCTGCTCCCGTAGAGATATCCTATTTTGGTCAGACAATTGGGTAGCCTCTGGAGTTTTGAAAAATAAATTTTCGAGATTATATTCTTTGTCTTTTCTTAAGGAGGCAAGTCTATGTGATTGTGGAAGTCGGGTTAACGGGGTCTGGGAATGGAACTTAAGGTGGAGAAGGAGTTTTTTTTGCTTGGGAGGAGGATCAAGTAAGCCAACTTCTTGAGATAATTTCTAACAAGAAGCTCGAGCTGGAGTCAGAGGACAGTTGGGTTTGGAAGGATAGTGAGTCAGCAACGTTTTCAGTCAAGTTAGCTTATAGATATTTAAGGAGAGACGGAGGAGAGGAAGTTTTGAGATTGTACAATTTTTTCTGGAGGATTAAGGCAGTTCCTTCAGCCCATGTTACAGCCTGAAGGGTGATTGAAAACAAGGTTGCATCCAAGGTAAATCTGGAGAGACGAGGGATAGGGATCGAGAGCAATCTTTGTTGCTTTTGCAGGCAATTTGAAGAGTCAACAAATCATTTATTCTTTGGATGTAGAGTTACTTGGTAGATTTGGAATCTTTGTTATGATTGGTTAGGACCGAGTTCGGTTGATCATAACATCCCGGGTCACATTTTGAACATTTCAAAATCTTAGATGCATCTACTTCAACTAATCTTATTATGGGTAATGTTTGGATAGCATTGGTTAGTGAAATTTGGAGACACAAGAATAATTGTTTATTTAAAGGCGGTGTGGTTGATCATTCTGAAGTTTTTTCCCTAGCACAGCTTAAGGTTTGGTCCTGGATTGTTTCAAAGATACCGGCAGTGAATTTTTCGTTCTCTGACTGGTGTCTAGAACCCTTAGTGTGTATATATTCGATTTAATGTTCTTACTTTTGCTAGTAAGGTAGGGGAAGACAGTAGGAGATTCTTTATGTTGTAGGTGTGTAGATGGAAATGTACTTTTGTTCATTCTTACTCTGTATGAGGGTTGGACCACCCCTTAAGTGGGCCATTTTAATTTAGTTGTTTCTTGTTGATAAAAAAAAAAATCATCGACTCTCACCAACTGAATAATTTCATCTATGTGATTTCATTATATCAGTAGAGTCAAGATGTCTCACTACGGGCCTGACAAATCAATACACCCTAATAACAATCTCAACACGGTATTTTCTTTCCTGAAAATACTATGTCTTAATCACACTTTCACATTATTCCATATCTTATGTAACACATCAATGTACCATTCAATCACATCATATTATAAGTTTTTCTAAACAAACCAAATATATCTCAAAATTCACTGAAACACATAATATAAAGTTCCTTTAATCATATTTTTAAATAAAATTTATATTTTTCACTTAAAAACAATATGCAATAATAAACTAGGCTTTCAAAAGCAAAAAATAAAAAAAAAATAAGTTTTTTAACAGAGAGTCTAGCTTGAGCGAGAATGGGTCTTACCCAAGCGAAAAACCTCTCACTTGACCGAGAGCAACCTCAGAAATTACCCCCATTTTCGTCTGAGCGAGATTCCTTCTCACTTGGGCGAAAATGGACCCGAGAGTACCCCATCTTTCCATTTTATTCTCGCTTGAGCAAGAATTAACTCGCCTGAGCGAGATATATAGAGAAATTTGCATAATTATGCCTAATTCCATCCTTCATAGTCAAACAAAAACAATTTCAACAACACATTTCACTTCAAAAGTAACTTACACTATATCAACTAGATAAATCAACCAATTTTTCAGATTCAAACAAAAGCATCTACCATGAATCATCCATATCAAAATCAACATATTCACATTTTATTTCAAACAATATTCTGCATTTCTCATAAACAATCATTCATGCAAACAAAATTTGAAATTGGTGACCACATCACCCACACATCCAAATCTTCTAGCCTATGGTTCTATTGAAAATTTAAACTAGCTTCTCTTACTTGAACTTGAGAAGATGCTCACTAAGAGCTCCAAACCTACCAAAATCCCAAGGGTAGCTTAACCTGCACCACAAAGTCTTGATAAAAAATCTAACTATATCAATAAGACCCTGAGCTAACAGAGATTAACTCTGAAGCTTAAAGGGTCACATGAAAAGTGATATGAGTTGATGGCTTGGATTGTATCACAAAGCCTATGCAAAGACAAACCTTAGAAGTTCAAAATTAGTCTCAAAGAGAAGAGCAAAAATGAACTTAGTTTATTAAAGATTCTGATCGAGCAATCTTATAGTATTCACTGCTAGGAGTCTGATGACAGACTTTGATCGTCAAACTGATGAGCGAGGATATCAGAATCTTAGACAGAAGGCAAATGAAAGGAAAAAATGAGTTTTTAGAGAGATGATGGTTCTTTTGAAATGAAACCCGAATAACTAAATTTATGTTTATATACTCTTTTAACTTTAATAATAAAATATTCAGGTGTCATTTTAATTGTACCACTTCTACTATAAGACTATTCTTCTCAATCCTTACAGTCTTCGTCGCTAAAAAGATATTGAGAACACATGTCTACATCAAAGATATCTTTGAAAACATGCTAAAATTGCTCCATAGAATTAACTCTCTTGCACGAGTTGAAGTCATATCTGGAAAGGCTATCAACCTTGTATGTCCCATGCTCTTGCCCAGTTTGGAAAAAGCTAACTCACCAATGCTTGTTTATCCTTATCAACTTTTGGGATATTGCTTGAAGAGGAGAACCACATTTAAAGATGAATTTCTTTCCTTTAATGCTTCTCCAAGCTTAAACGTGGGCAGACGCCAAAAGAAGAAGGGTTTTATGAAGACCTTCATAACAACTACAACATATTTTCAATAACTCTTATCTTCTCAAGTTCTATATATAAAAGATCTTTTTAAAGAAGGAAGGTCGATAATGATGAAAGTTTTGCTACAATAACGTGCACAAGATCTTAAGTCTCTAGGCCTTATAGTTATGAGGAAAAAACTCTGCTCATGTTCATTAGCAATGTAGAAGAGTGTTTAAATTATGTATACATCGTAAGAAGTTACCCCTATGTCTAGTGAGCTAATATGTGGTTTTTAAGAACACATTCTTTGTAAACTTGATGTCTTATCTAGGAGTGAACATTGTCCAAACAATACTCGATCATAGCCCAAATTGTTTGCATTCCAATAATACTCGATATTAACCAGGAGTAACTATGTTCTCAATAGTACTTGATCTTAGCCAGGATAAAGGGAAGATAAATATATTATGAATATTTTGTTAGCAATATGATAATCAAATAAATAATTAAATAAAAAAAAACATTTAAATAGTAAATAAAATAAAAAAATTTAAATTTTAAGAATTTATAAAGTAATTTATTATAATATATTATTATTTTAAAATATACACATTTTTTTAAAAAAAAATTTACTTAAAAATTATTTCTTAAATATATTAATATAAAAATTATTTTATTACATCAATCAAATCTATTACTATTTTTCCATTTATTTATTTAAATTTATACTTTTTTTTCCTTCGGTGAAAACAATCACACACATCTAAATAATAATAACGAGAATATTTTTTTTTATTACAAATTTGCTTTAATATTTATTTATAACTTCTTAAAGGAAAGATGAGCTACAAAACAAATAAAAAATTCCATTAATTTAAAAATGTAAACTAATCTAAACATTTTCTCAAAGACTAAGCAATAATCTACCATCTTTAAAATCTTTCTCTTTCATTCCTTAAAAGACTTTATCTTGCAAGTAAATATATATATATATATATATATATATATATATATTATGTATATATTATTCACATCATTATTAAATAATATTAAAAAATATATATCTTTTCATAGAGATTTTACCATATATACATATATTAAAAGAAAAAAATAAACTCTATTTGCTGATTGTGAAGTTCTTTCACATGTAACATTTTTTTTTATCTTACTCTCATGTAAGACACGATCATTACAAACCTTAAAAATAGGATAAGTTAGATGTTTTTAAAACTTTCAATATAACTTTAAATTTCAAGAAGTAGAGTCACAAACACATGAATCATCACAGTGCATCAATAACACTATGTTAAAAATTCAAGTGTATACAAATAACTCATATTCAATACCACTCATGTCCGAAATTCACTGACATGTAGACACCTGACTTTACTTTCGAAAGACTTGTGCGTTGAATTTGACTCAAAAACATTTATCATATTATCCTCGTCGTAATAACTCTCCACACAACTACATGTACATATGAATCAAGTCTCCTCATATGACAAGGTTAAACCATATGACATGTCACACTAGTTATTTTTCAAACGATAGAATCAATCATATGAATCTCTTTCGACTTTCGTCACCTGATAATTTTCATATATATGATCACAATATACTAGTAGAGTTAGGATATCTCTTTCTAAAAAATATTTAATTCGATGCACATCATAAACAGTCCTAACACAATATTTTCTTTCTTGAAAATACTATTACTTATCATATTTCCACATGATTCACAATTCATATTGCACATCATCATAACATTCAATCACAAAGAAGTTTATATTTTTAAAACAATTAGAAAACGTCAAAATTTCACACAAACAAATAAAATCAATATTTCATATACATGTTAAATTTAAAAATTTCATATAATTCAATTAAAGCAATAAATCGTTATCAAACAACCCCCTTTCAAAAATACAAACTAATTTTTTTAGCTAGAGCTAAAATAGACTCGGGACAAGGGTTCAGTTCCAATACTATTTTCACTTGAGAGAAAATTCATTTTCACTTGAGCGAAAAATTGGACCGAAAAGAGAGACAATTTCTATACAATTTCACTTTAGCGGGAACCTTTTACTTGGGTGAAATGGACCCAAGAATAAGATTAGTTTTCTATTAAATTTTCACTTGAGCGAAAATATGACGCTTGAACAAAAATATCAAAAGTTTAAGTAATATAACTAACTTAATTTCAAATATTCACCAAAAATCAAAAGTCAATTTGTATTTTATAACTTACAAGAATATAATATAATATTACCTTACTCAGAATTTGTCTTGTGCTCTCATTGAACTCATATGTCAACATACATATTTTTATATTTAAGATTTTTAAACATGATTCAACTTTCATTATTTTTAAAACTTCAAACAATTCATAACACAACTCAACAACATTCAAGAACATTTTCAACGTCAACATCAACATTTAAATATCAAACTATCAAAATCTAACATCTATATACTTTTAAAAGATGTATATTCAAACATATTTTTATCAAATAATACTTATACAAGAGAAATTTGAAACTTGTGAGCTTATGACCTTCACATTCAATTTCTCTAACCTAGAATTTTATTGAAAGACAAAACTAGCTTCTCTTACCTGATTTGATAATGAAGTACCCAAAAGAACTCCAACACCTAAAGACACAAAAAGGATCTAACTTGCACTACGAAGTGTTGATCAAATGATTTGAACACATAAGACCCTGAACTAACAAAGACTAGTCATATAGTCAAATACCTCACATGTAGGACACATGTATCGAAGTACACTCGAAAATTCTAAAGTGACTCAAAGAAAAGAGAAACAAAATTGAACTTACTCTAAAAAAAATTGATGAAATAGTTTTGCTTTATTTCCTAACAGGAACTCAAAAGGTGGTATTCGATTATCAACCAGAAAAATAGTTATTATTCAACATAAAAATTAAATAATTAATTTTTTTACCTATATAAAATTTTCACTTTAGTAATAAAATATTTTAATATTATTTAATTATACCATTTTTCTAGTTATTTTACAATCCTTAGAACCCTTATTCTTAATGGAGTAATTACAAAAAAATGTTTTAGTACTATTTCACAATTTAAAACAAACTTTATGTTTTATATATTCATTAATTTTGTGTGAGTTAGGCAAAGCCTTCTATGCCATGCATAGAATCTAGTGAAGCTTTACTCAATGTTTTTCAATTCCCAACGTACATATTCCTCTCATCAATGTTCATTCATTTTTTTCCTTTCTCACTTATATCCATAAATTTTTACTTCATGTGAAATTTCTTCACTCGCAAATATCATTTAAACAGGGAAGAGTTGTTTTTCTATAGGGAATTATGACAAATTATACCAATAAATACTTTATGACAGGTTCAAATTAAACTCTATAATTGCAATTGCGCAATTCACAATTCGATATTGCACAGTTGAATGATGACAATTATGATGAAAATGACAATGATTAATGGTTGAAATCGTATCACGAATCATGGGAATGGTGCGATGTAGCTTGGGATAGCAGAAAACTTACTTTAATGATATATATTACTATATACTATGTCCTATGTGGGGAATAAACTAGGAGATGTTGGAAATAAAACAGATTATAGTACAGTTTTAAGTACTAATCTATTTTCTAATTTTTAATTTAATGCTATTTTTTGTGTTCATTTATTGAGGAATAATTTTTTTTCATAAATTATTAATGATGAGTTTTTAGTTCGTTTTCTTTATTACATAAAAAAAAATCTGTAAAAGAAAATTGTGAAATAAAAAATAATTTTAAAAATCAAAATAATTAATTACTATATTAATTAAATTAAAAAATATTTTAAAAACTAAAAAAATTATTGATATATAGAATAATTTTTATTATTAATAAAAATTTATAAAATATTTTCTAAATTTGTACATAATCATTATTAACTAATGTTATCTATTAATTACTTATACTCTAAATTAATCTCAGTTTTTTAGACATCAATTTAAAATCTAAAATATTAGTAATTAAATACTAATTTAAAAATTATTTTATAAATTTTTATTGATAATAGAAACTATTTTAATACCAATAATTTTTTAATTTTTAAATTAAAATCTAATTTAGTTAATATAATGACTGATTATTTTTTATTTAGTTGTTATTTAATAATTTTTTTATAGTGATAATATGTTTTAGTTCGTCATATAGGATATATAGATACTAAACCAAATTTGATTGAACAAAAGGTTTTGTAATTGCTTTCTTAAGAGGATTATGTAACGAATATTTTAATAATTCGCTTTTAATTCACATTTATAATTTGATTTTATCTTACATATTAAATTGTTGTACAAAGTATAACTTTATAATGAAATTTTAATTCTCTTTGGTATCATATTATTTTTAATATTTCAATGAAATTTTATGTTTTAAGACCAGTAGTTGTATATAATAAGTTAGTTTGTAAACTTAAAAGCTTATAATCTAATAAATTACGAGTTAAAAAGCTAATATATGAACATTGAATTCAAGTTATGGTGTGAGAGAAAGGTTAAGAATATAAGGAAATTTTGTTAACGTGAAATGAAAAGCAAAGTTGTAGAAGAAACCATAAAGAGCCCATAGAGTGAATTATGAGCATGCATGGAGGGGAAAAGAGCTTTGCTTTGGTGGTGATGCTTTTGCCTTTTTAATTTTGCGTGGGTTGGAGTTAAGTGCATGTATGTACCTTAAAGAATTTTGGTCGGTGGAAATTAAAGGTATGCTACTCATTAACACATTTACGATTATAATAGCATGCACTTTTCCCCTTTCTCATTAAACCATAACACAAAATGCTTCTTATCTTGATTATGGAGAATCATGAAATCCACTTCTTAAATCAATACTTTCTCATGCCATCCATGCTTCTCCAAACATAATTAATGTTTTTAAACCATCTAATTATAATTATAATGCATTTAACACCGAGCCCACAAAAGAAAAATAAAGGTCATGGGGATTAAAATGCTCGAGAAATCATGCTCTTAAATAAATTATACACTTATTGAATAGTTAATGTAAAAGATAGTTCATAAAGTGGGAAGTTACATTATTTTATATTAGAGTTAAATATGTGAAATTGATTTTCATTATGTATTTGTATAGAGTGTAGATAATACTTGTTACTCATTGAACAATTGTTATTCGTCACTTAATTGTTCATTTTTTTGCTTTTTCCTCGTACTTGTTCTTTTGTAGTTGCTTGAAAGTGGTTTTGTAAAAGATTATTCGATGATCAATTAAGTGTTATGTATAAAGTGAATGATATATTAATAAAAATGTCTTGTATAATCATGATTATTTATAATACTTATAATGAGTTATTTCGTTTGAGTCGTACTTAATGTATATATTTGTTAAAACAACATTATCAAATTTATTCCATGTTATTGGATTTGTAGCGCGTATCTCTTTATTTTATTTTGGTGTATTAATTAATTCTATTCAGTCAAATAACTTCCGATAACGAGTGATGTGATTCACTCGACCCTGACCGGTACAGTTTCTAATTGAAAATTTAGATAGTTTGAATACTCGTAGTAAGAAATTATTAGAATTTTTAAAAAGTAGGTACATTTGGAGAGAAAAAAAAATCTCATTCACATATACATGGTGTTCCCTATCACAGTACTTGAAGGTAAAAAAATAATTTTGATGGGAAAAGAGCAATGTGATTGAGGTGGGAGGTGTGATGTGATGAGTAATGCAAAGAAGTGAGAGAGAAAGAATGAAGAGTAATGCAAAGAAGGGCAACATAAATATTACTAATTAAAGAGTTTTAAGCAGAGTTGGAGAGTGGAAAAAGAAAAGATGGGAGAGGAGTGATTGCTTTTGAAGTGCATCATTAACACACTTTGTATGAGAGAGAAGAAGAGAATAGATCCTACAAATATAATGCTTTCAAAAAAGAGGGTACTTTCACACACACGCTTACAACTTACAAGATGTGTCTTTAAGAACATACAAAGAGATAAAGAGATGAACAATGAACCTTGAGAGAAGTGAGTGAGTGAGTGATGTGAATATTGAAGTGCAAATTTAACTCCTGGCCCACAACACCCATTTTTTTTCTTTTCTTTCTCTCATTCACCTTTTCTTATCACTTATATGAATCTATATGAAACTATTCTAATTATGTTCAGATCAAAAAAATAATAGGTTTCAAATCAAATACACTCAAACTAAATATTATATTGTTATTTATTAAGAAATTGAGGTTGAAGTCTATCTCAATTTTGTGAAGTTGGTTCATAAAATAACTTTACATTTATTTATATATATTATAAAATATTTTTATGTGAAATCTTCAATATATATTTTTTATATAGAGAAATTTCAATTCGTAAATAAATGAACTTTAAATCTAATTCAATTTTATAAAATCAATACACTCACATTTTTTATTAACAAAGAATAAATAAAATAGAATGAAACACTTCAGAGGTGTCTTTCCAACCCTTATACAGAAAATGGCCAAAGACCAATTTACCAAACACTCAATCAATAAAGATTTCGTTAGACTTTATAAATCACTAAATCAAACAAAAGAAACAGATCCAAGAAAGATAAAAGAAAAGTCACAATACAACACATTAAAACATCTTCTCCTTCCAAGATAGCATAACAAATACAAGATAAAAGAAAAATCCCTTAAAACAATCACTATTGACCTAGATAAAACATATATTTTCTCATGATAACAATGTCAAAAATCTATTCGGCAAAATCTTAAAACCTTCTCTTTTTTAAGATAGAAATTTTTAGAAGCAAAACTTTTATGCGCTCACCTATTAAATATTTTTATCTCTAATCGAATTAGATGTGTAAAATTTCTTATTTAACAATTCTTGCATTGCTTTTGATCTTCTTGGGGCCATTCTTCATTAATCATCTTCTATTAGCCAAAAGTTTGAGAACTAATTTGAATGGAGCTTTAGACAGGAGCTTAGACAAAAGGCAAAGAAGGGAAAGCTTTTTCACATTCTGTGTTTTGATTTTTCGTTTTCGTGTTTCTTTCTTTCTTTGTTGTTCTTCTCACGTCAAAGTTTATGGCTAGTTACTCACAGCCACCATGCATCGTCTCACACGCGCCAGAGCACTCATGGAACTTTTTCATTGGGGCTTGTAATTAACTTGCTAGTTTTAAAAAGTATCAATTTTACTATTCATAGACACGTTTTACGTATAAAGTTTAAGTCACCATACTTTTATAAAGTACACATTTGCATTATATTTTTATTTCCATACATCAATATAATAATATATTAATCTTACTTCATTGGATACTTTTTAAATAAAATCAAATACAATAACCACATACACAAGTCTTTGAGTTGCTAACTATTCTTTAATTCAAGCTTAATTATATATATTCCTAAGTTGTGATTGCATTGTTTGATCTTGATCAGCTGGAAAAGCTTGTTGTTATAACATGATTGGTTTCTGTATTATAAATGTGATGAACAAAATTTACTGTCATCACTCGTTTATGCAATGGATTTGCTAATGGTAGTGGAGAATTTTGTCTTGTTGCTTTTCATCTTTCACTTTCATGAGTCTATGAACTTTGTACAAAGGGTGACATTTATAGTAGCAGAAAAAAAAAATACAATTCTGGAGATGTTTATGAGAGTATCCCAAGTTAGTGATCTATCCAAAAAATCTGACAAGATTCACAACATTTTTTACTTTTCATTCTAAAAATAACAGATTTTTAACAGTAATTATGATTTTAAAATTCAATAATTACGGTTAAAAAGAAAAGTGTTTTTTTTTTTTAGTTAGCATGAATACCACACTGTTAATTAATATTAATAAATTTACATTCACCTGATGAGATAGATTTACTTGATAAAATTAGACAAGTGATATATTATAGCAATAGCGAAGCTTAAATTATATACAAATTTGTTTTCTTTTAATACAAAATGATAATTATGTTTTAATTCAAAAGATTATATATAAAACTAAAATAATTTTATTCTTGATTTGTCTAAATAAACCATTACACTACAAACCAACAATAATAGACCATTTCAAGATATGGGAACCCAACAAATACACATCAACCCACCAAGAGATCACACTCTCAATATAGGACATGCACCCAACAATTAAACACGATCTTTGCCAGAAGGCAGAAGTGCCAAATTAAGTGTCAAAACTCGACAAATCGATCCTACAAGAAAGACAAGTAAGCCAAAAAATAGTCCACCAAAGAGATCACACCCTTAGTACAGGACATAACACCCAACAACTAAACAATGTCTTTGTAGCAGGTTGAAGTACTCCAAATACCCAAGTGCCAACACCAACAAACCCATACATAAACTAGAGTTATCCTTCCAAACCTGCAAGAAGCAGTCATAAGCCAAATAGACCTTCACATAACACAAAACCCTTCCAAGCACAACCCAAGGGCACACACCTCACTCCAACCTTTCCAGGTAGGAGGATCTGATGAAACCTGCACAAAACACACCACTACTACCAAGTATGGGTAAAAGCATTAGATAAATAACCCAAAAAATCAGTCTTTCAAATATCTCATACAACAATGAGGTTCCAAACACCAGTCTGAATAGGAGAAATCAACCAATTTTTCTTTTACTGTGACCCAAGACCAGGTCTTCCTTTGTACCTCAGTAAAGACCTCCACTAGATCCACCCGCCCATTCTCAAACACAACCCTATTCCTTGATTCCAAATTTCACTTACAATACCTACCCAAATGCTCCCCAACACCTGATAATAGCATGATTCAAGCCAATAGGTTTGAACATCCTAAAATGCATTTGTGCATCATGATGTAGAACTGAAGAAAACCTCAGCCACTCGAGACACATACCCCAAATTCTCTAAGAGATCCTACATTTAAAAAATAAATGTCTTACCGACTCTTCTTCCACATCACACAAAGGACACCGATCACTCATCAAAGGTATACCACATATCAAAAGATTGTCCTTAGTGGGAACAACATTACATAGCACCTCCAAGGTATCACATGAATAATCAAATAAAAAAATTATTTTTTGCTACTCTAAGTTTGTATTAGTGTGTTTGATTATTATTTTTTGGCTTTTTAGATGCAACATTGAAGATCATTATAATTATTGGATTTGATTGAATAGTAATTATAATTAGTAGAATAATCTAAGAATACATTTCTAAAGATATTTGAGATAGTGCTAACTAGGTTATGAAGTGTAGTTGAACTAGTTTATGATTGAATGTTTATATGGAGGATGCATGTTCTCTGAAGATTAGAAATGAAAAAGCTATGTTATAATTAATATTAATAAATAGAAATGTTAGAAAAAAAATTTGGACTTCAACATGATTGATGTATAATAAGAAATGATAAATATGTTTTTAAATTGAAAAGATTGAGTTTTCATCCATTAATATATACATATATCTCTCAAATAATGAAGTAATTAACATTATAAGTTTATGTGTTATTAAATGTCATTAATAGAATTTAATTATTAAAACACTTATTTATCATTTAAGTAAGATTGTTCCACGCTAAAAGAACATTAATGATTTCATCAATAAATAGATAAACTAATTTTTTCCATCTTTTGGAGTAATGTTGCTGAAGTGATTAAGAATAACCTAAACATTAAGAAAAAATCAATTATCTATTTCTTTTGAGAGTGCAACAAGACTCAAATAATAAAGGGAAACATCAAAATTCTCTCCCTTTAAGAATATTGTTCTAGCTTGAGAATATCTTGTTCAAATTTCTTTATATTTTAAAACTTAATTGTTTTTGTTAAATATATTTAAAGGTGTAATGATTTTGATTGTAAATATACCTTAAGTATATGATTATATAATTTGATTGTAATCATACAACACTACCAATTATTTAGATTCTAAATTTGGTAGAAAAACCTTAATTGCTAATTAGATACAAATTAAGAAATCATTCAACAATAATAAAAACTAATTTAGAAATCAAAAATTTATTTAGTCCCTAAACTGGTGTCTAATTTAGTCACTATAGCAACTAATTATTTTTTATCTCTAAAATTGGTTTCTATTTCATGATTTTCTTGAAGTCAAATATAAGAAGAGTAATGACTATTGCATGATTTTTTTGGCATATGTGTTTAGTGATTTTATTAATATGATTATGTGAAAGACAATTAATGGGATAAAATTTGATCTTGATTGGTTAATGTGAAAGATGAATTGTGGAACCATTATCAGAATGAGAATGAGATATCAAAATTTTCATTGATATATAAGTGAGAAGAAGTTCATGAACCAGTTTGAAAACAACACTTTAATTCTTTAGTTAAAACTTTTTAAAAATTTTAAAAAAAAAACATTCCACTTTATATTGAATGAATTTGACTGGTTTGAATAAGTTCACATTTTTCAAGTGACATAAACATGTGAAAGAAAAGATTTGACAGTGAAGACCAATAACATTCTATGATATGCATGCACAGTCACGGAGGATTTGAAAGGGTCTTTTTCCCCATATTTTTGTTTTATGTATTGTCGTTCTTGTATAAGAACAGTAGAAGACAACACCATATGAAATGTAAAGCAGCAAACACATTAATTTCATCTTGTATAAAGGGAAAAGAAGAAACTTTTGCGACCAATAAGTACTTTGGAGGATTCCTAGAAGTACACAATATATGTACATGTGAATACAAGAATATGTAGTCTATAGTTGAGGTTCAGAGAGTGTTCTAAACCACAAGAAAAAGATTGTTTCTTAGTGCACTTTAAAATTTCATTTATTTATATATGTTAATTATTTTTCTTCATTAACACCATGTACAGGATTATAACCAGGTTTGAATAAAATAGTTTATGTTATTCCATATAAGTTAAATACATAATTTTTAAAAATATATTATTATTAAAAAATAACACATAAGCTGATCATGTAAAGGTTCAACAGCCAAAATTTATATCTATAGCCCTTTTATTGATTTTTTATAATTGACTTAAAAATCATCCTAACATAATATGTGATTAATTAAACATATTAATTGTTTTGTATTAACAGTAAAAGAATCCCTTTTGCAAATAGAATTGATTTATATTATGAATTTACATCTGAGCATGTTCAGAAAAAAATGGTGATATTGTTTTGTCCCCTCAGGTAGTCTCATCTGAATTACATCCTAACTTATGATATATTCCTTTTGTCTGTGTAAAAATAAAATTATTTCTCAAATTTGTTAGATGCATTTTATTTGAAGCAGAAGAGTTTTAACTGTTCTATATTTGTACTTTTATCTTTCTATTTTAGTAAATATAAATATTAATTTTATGTCTCATGCAAATTTTATAAACAGACAATTTGGAACTGCTTATTAGGTTTAAGAAAAAATAAATCAAACTAGCAAAATTAACCAGTAAAAGTTTTGATGCTGTCACAACAAATGTAATGATTTTACTTTAAAGTAACTCAAACAATTTATTTACTCTCATGAAGGAAGGTGAATATGTTTTAGCTTCTCTTTTATAGATAAATCATTAGAAATAAATTAAGTTAGGATAAACAAATATATATGATACTTGAAAGATGCATTGTTACTCAAAAAAATGATTTCTTATATTATATCAAATAAAATAGTTTTTAGGTAATATTTAAAATATAATAATACAAAATTCATTGTTGGAGTTTGTTTAATTTTCTCTATTACATCTGAGAAAAAGAAAAATGTTTTTTAATCTTTGATTAAAGTTGTTACTTCAAGCATATCAAGGTATACAATTTATAGTGTTATATTTATTCACTTAGATACAGTTGGTAACTAATGAGAAATGGGTTTGAATGATTTGAATTGATATTTAAGAAGATTGAATTATAAAGTAATTTAAAGTGACACTTAATTAATATTTTTGAACTTGTCTTCCATAACTTTTTTAAACTAGTTTGTAAAACATTGTATGTTTTCATTGATTTTAAAAACTCACTTCAATTGCATTGTATGCACAAATTTTACCTTTTAAATAGAAAATTCCAATATTTGAGCTATATTCCTCCACTAAAACAAACATGTTATATTTTGAGTATCACTGGTGACAGTATATTATTATGTAGTAGAATAAATTAAATTTACATTAAATAACAACTACTGTGATAAACACATCACAATATTCTATACTTATAAATATATATCTTTTAACAATATAGATATAGATGTATATGTTGTCTGTGTGCTCATGTAACTAGTTTTTTTTAATTATATTTATGATGAAATATTTCATTAGGACTTTGTATTTAAGAGAACTTTATCAGTTTTAATACTGATAAACTATTTTTTAATTTAAGAGAACTTGATCAGTTTACCTGTGAAAACCAATATGTGTGGTGTGTTTTAATAATTATTTATTTAGAAGGAAAACAACAGAAGAAATTCTTTAAAGTGCACAGTTTTGTACAATTATAGTCCAATCCTGTCTGGCATTATAATGTGTCATTATAGTGTTTCTTGATATTAATGTATGTATGAAATAAAAACTATAATTCTTTCATAGAATTCAAAACATTAATTTTCAGTAAGAACCTTCATACAAGCTACACACAAGAAGACTACATCTGATAGAAGCCTTGTCAAATTTCAGCTACAAGTTACTGTCTAGTAATAATAATATGAGATACTCAACAACCAGCACCAAAATCATTCAGTATATTTAGTATCATGGTGATTATTATTTAGTTGAACATTTGCTGCATAGTTAGTTTGATATACATAGAAGGATTAAGAAATGGTTGGATGATGCAGAGAGAAAAAGAAAAAGAGTGTTGAAAATGTAATTTAATCTAGGTATGCATAAACTGAACACTAACAGTGTAGTGTTGAACCATTTTTGACAGAAGGAGGAGAAAACATGAGCATGGTGAATAATGGAAAACTTAATAAGATTGAGTGTGATGTGAGGATATGCAGATAAATGGGTGAGAAAGAAAAGAGAAAGTTTTGTTAGTTTAAAGAGAGTGTGAATAAATTGAGATCTGACAGAGACGATCTATAGAAAAGAATTCATAGATATGGGTTTGAAGGACTATCTTAGGAAAAAAGGAAAAGATATGGATGACACCTTAGATTATAGAGTACAGTATATAGCTGAGTGCTACTCAACAACATGGTTTAATTTTATTCTCAAAAATAAATAACATCCAGAGCGAGGTTGCGTGCACGCGCCGATCTGTGGGATTGTGGGATTGAGACATGAGTGGTGCAGTGTAGGCATTGTGGGGTGAGAATTACACTACACGCGAGAGTGAGTGCCACGCGCCAGAGCCCACAAATAATGAGTGGCGACATGTGAGTTCTTAGAGGTTCCATAAAATTACAAAAACAAGAGAACAAAAGTCTTTATGCTCTCTTTCTTCTCTTCCTCTCTCTTTCTACTACTTATTATCAGAGCTGATTATTGGAGAGAGAGAAGGAGAAAGGAAGCAATTTCACTTTCACTTTCCATAACAAGCCAAAGCCATAGCCAAGAGAAACAAAGGAAGACAAAGGTGTTTATAGGAAGAAGATCAAATTACAAACTATAAGGTTTGTGGAGGGAGGAAGAAGAAGAAGATGATGATGATGAAGAAGAGAGAAAAGAAAGGTCGGCAACAATAACAAAGGAAAAGAGAGAAAAATAAAAAAAAAAGATAGAAGATAGAAGATAGGAAGAGAGACACAGTAAGTAAGAAGTCGTTATTGCATTTTCTCATTCACTGCTCACTCTGCACTCTGCTGGACCCTTCAGAAACTGATTTTCTTTCTTTCTTACTCAGAAACCAAAACTTTTTCTTCCTGTGAAAAAAGCCAAAGTGACAGTAGTAGTAACCACAATAGCAGCAGAAGCAGAAACAGAAGAAGCAGAGAAGTTGTTCTTTTTCCCTTCCTTTTCATAGAGAGAGAAAAATCTAAGTTTACTCAACTCTCACCCCCCAACAAACAACAAGATCTCTCATCTCATCTCACCAACAAACTCCATCAAAAGAGAACTTCTCTTTTCCTCCACCAACAAATTCTTTCCCTGCCACAGACACAGACCCCACACCGAGAAGAATAACACCCACATTAGATACACCCTCATATATAAACCATTAATAATATATATATAAATATATACTCTCACACACACAACACCACATAGTTATTAGAAGATCTATGCTTCATCTTCTTCTTCAATAGTTCTGTGCTTCCCACACACTATACATCCTACCTTCATCAACAGCATAAGGAAACTGTATATTATTTATTATTGTCTTTGATCTGAGAAATCAAGCACTTTCAGTTGTGGCTACTACAAGGAGGTTACCTTCAGATTCTGGTGCCTTTGCGGACTGGGCAGCGACTACTTCCTCCGGTGCTGGTGGTGGCCGAGCTGTCCCCGTCGACGACCTCTCCCTCGGCTTCAATGCGGGTCCTGCCGCCCCAGCAGCCGCAACCGGACCCACCGCCGGAATGTGGCCCGGCACCAATAGGTCTATCAATTACCCCGAAATGGGAATGTTCGTGGTGGCGCCAGCCTCATCGTTCCACCACCATCACCACCACCAGCAACCGCCCCCACACGACCCTGTCATGGCGGATTCCCTCAACCCCGCCACTGCACTCGGTGTCGGCGTCATCCCCCTGCTCGCCACCACGCCGTGTCTGGAACCCGACAACTTCCTAGGAAATAGGACACGCGGTGGGGGAATTCAGTTTTGGCAAGATCAAACGCCCCATCAGAGCCATTACATGAAGAAGCAGCAGCAACAGGGGCTTCTAGACCAAAGCAACACGAGTTCTGGAAATTTGGTTCAAAACAGTGGCGGTCTAACTGCTTCGGGTACTAGTAGTGGGGGAACAACGTGCCAAGATTGCGGAAACCAGGCCAAGAAAGATTGTACCAATAGAAGGTGTAGGACTTGTTGCAAAAGTCGAGGTTTCGATTGCCCTACCCATGTTAAGAGCACATGGGTTCCAGCGGCACGCCGGAGAGAGCGCCAGCTCATGACCACGGCTACTGTGGCTGTTGCTGGTTCCAGTGGCTCCACCTCCGGGACTAAAAAACCTAGACTCATTGCTTCACAAACCACTACAACATCTCACACTTCCACTTCTAACACCACCCCTCCTAGAAGCTTTGACACTAGCTCTAGCCATCAAGGTTTGTACTTTCCTTTCACAATAACTTTTTCTTTCTTTCTTTTGGTTTCCCATGCGCTCCATAGTCAGTCCTGTTCTTGTTGAGACACAGTGGTAGATGCTAAAGCTGCAGATTTTCTTGATAAGTTTGCATGATTACACACAAACAAAACTCATGCATTGTAGTTTCTTTTGTGTTGATGCTTTGACTAGGAGTTTGGAGGTTGTTTAACTGGTTGAATTGTGTGCAGATGCGGGTTTCAAGGAGTCTTTACCTGGGCAAGTACGTGCACCAGCGGTTTTCAAGTGTGTTAGAGTGACGGCGGTGGAGGATGGAGAAGATGAGTATGCGTATCAGGCTGTGGTAAAGATTGGTGGTCACGTGTTCAAAGGGTTTCTCTATGATCAAGGGGTGGAGAATAGGGATGTGTATCCAAACCTATCTGAGTTGCATTTGGGTGGTGGAAGTGGGAGTGGAGGCAGCGGTGGGATGGGGAGAAATGGGGTTTCTTCTTCTCCAATGATGGATCCTTCTGATGTTTATGCAGCTTCTGGTGGAGGGTTACTTGGGGGTTCTTCTGCTTATGGTAATCCAATGAATTGAACTCAAAGGGTCTTTCCAAGTGCAAGATATTAGTACATGGGCTTGGAGTGGCTGACGTAGGTTGTGGTTCAAAATCTATAATTTTCTTCTAGGATTTTGTATCTTTATTGCATATGTTACTCTTTCTTTCTGCCATTTTTCAACTTGATTTTAGTTCTATTCTTTCTCGCCCAATTTGGCCACTGTCATTGCATGAGATCATCATGGAATGTCAAGCCACCCTCACTATCTAACTGTTAAACAAATAGTTTCTTTATGTACTAAATTAACTCAAAATGGAAACAAAAGGTGGATAAAACTTGTTTTACTTGGTTCACTATTTTAATTTTAGTTATACCATTATTGATTGCCAGTTTGCAACGATTATCTCTACTTTTCTTTTGAACCTAATGACTTTTGTTTTGCATTTTACTCTCCTTTATTTTCATTATTATAGATTTTAATTGGTGAAAGGTGAAATCTACAGTATTATTATACCCACAATCAAAAGCTTCAGCATAAAGCACATCATAAAGATAAATCTAAATATGTTAATGTCTTGTGATAATTGTTATTGATGTGCGTTCAGTCCTTTGCGTGCCAGATGTGTTTCCAGCATGATTTATCTCCATTTTGGATTGCTTCCATTTTTCTGAATAGATATAATATAATATTAAATTTCATAAAATTGTCATTTTGTAATTGCTCTCAGTTGGTTCAAATTTAGCAGAATAAATAAATGTTGATTTCACAAGTAGATGCTGCTTTAGACTCGAGCAATAGAAGTTGTTGTAATGTCACCATCATTGTATGCTGTCCTTTTCATCCAAGTTTATTGGCCATCTCTGATGTGTAAGAAACCTGCCAAGTTTCTGCATTCATGAAGACTTGATGTACTCCTATTTCCTTTTGTTCTTCGTTTGGAATTTGGAGTTCGGGCAATCCCTATTACCTCATTTTTCATCTTCTAATAACCCTTAACACTTAGTTTTGCATTGTCTCCAACCCAAATTAGGGCTATTTAATTCTTCTGTTGCTCGACTTTGGTGCACCATGCTGCTAAACTTCAATTACCAATATGTGCACCTGATTCTTTTCCTTTAAGTTGATGTTACATTTATTTCATTTGCAATTTAAATCCATTCAAGATTTAAAATACCATTCCTTTCTATTTTAATAGTAATATTTGCAATATTATAGTAAATGATGTTGATATCCTAGAAGTTGCCTGGTATGTTACTTCTCAACAAGATAAATTGATGTTGGGGTTGCATACTCAGCTTTTATATACTTTATTGAGGGGATACTGCAGTTATATATGTAACACTTATTTTTTTGTGGCTAGATTCTTAGTTACTGATTCCGACCATGATAAACAAATGAATGATTGTCTCTATTCATTGCATATTTAGATTATCTTTCCTGCACATGCTTCCCCCTTTTAGCTGTCTGAACGTATTTTACATATAGGACGATTATGTCATGTGGATTGCAATACATTTTTATATATATATATGTTGTGTTTGCTACTCCTGAAAAGTCCATGAAGCATAGGATTGTTGTGGCATGGTATGATAGTTATTTAATAGACTAAAATATGAAGAATGCAATAACATTTTTGTACCAGACCTTTTTCTTTTAGCCTTGTGAGATTTCTTGAATCATAAGGCTGACATGTCCACCACTCCTATCATGTCAATAAAAAAAGTGATCATGGCTATACTTTTCACTGATGTAGAATCAATTACCCTGTCTTTAGTTAAGACCATTTAAGGGTTGTGTTGGAATTTTGAACAAGTTGTTTGTGCCCTAGAGCAGGCATTTCTTATCTTGATATTAGTGGTGTTCTGTCTTCTTTTGGGACTGGCTTGTTTTTCCTTTATGGGATTTGGGAGCATATGAAGATATGTGATCCTTATAGCACACTATGGTTTGTTTTCTCTCCATTGTAAATGATTGAGTAACTACTCTTCCCATTATCTGTTAGAAGCTACCATTTTGACACATGCTTGGTGCAAAAGTGTAGGTACATTTAGGTACATGTCTGCACTGGTGAGTACATTATTCTTGAGTTTCTCACATTTAAGTGCCTTAGTCTTGTTCTGGGAACAATTTGGTTATGCCCCCTTTGCTTTGGTGCTGCTGTGATCAGTCATCATTTCTGCATTATGTCATGTTCTGATACATTATTTTTTTTAAAAAACCTAACCACATGGTTATTTTGTTTTTGTGAACAACAACACTCTCTGTTGTTATATATATGCATTTTCATTTTGATTCATGTTTTGCCCTATTTGTGCTTTGTTAGTTAAACTTGTAGATACAAGATCTTTGCAGTGCCAAAACTTTGCTCCTTTTATTTTTTCTTTTGTTATTTCACAGTGCCTATGTGCAATGAATTATTTCTCCAAACATCATGGCTCTGCCAGAGTCTAAAAGTTTCTCTTGTATTCCTAAGACTCTTTATTAGGCACAGTCTTGTTTCTAGGAAAATGATTGTTTCTGTAAGGTGATTTCTGTTACATATTCTTTTCAGTTATTTTACATTCTCTTGGGTTTTTCAGTGTGTAAAACTCTACAATCATATTCTTCAAAGTCAGTGATTCTTTGGGGAACTTTTGATTATTCTGGCCACAAGATAATTTTTATTCTGTAAGAAACAATAGGATTTTTTTAGGTGAATAAATATACTAACTTAAATGGTGAATGTTGTAGTGCTTAATTGATTGCTTGATTCCACCATCTACACTTAAAATATATACTAAGTGAGCATAATTTACTTCATCTTATTCTTGCAGGGACAAACTTTTGTATCCTTATGAATTACTTAGGTCATTTTAGGGGCAAAGTTCCATTATTATAAGGAATCCAGTTTACTAATTCATCTAAAAACAAACATTATTGTTATTCTATTTGTTTGTGGTTATTGCAGGTCTATGTTATGGATTTTGCTAAACACTCTCATGTTTATTATTTTTTTTTTGTCTGATAAACTATATTTACCTTTAATTTCGATGTTGTAGGGTTTTAAACATGAATTCTTGCTTTTTTTTCATAACATACAATTGTAGTTTTAATTAATCGTGATTAACTTTAATTTTAAATTTTAACTTGCTTTAGTTTTTTTTTTAAATTCTTATTGTACAATATTTATCATTATTTTCTAATTTTCTAATTTTTGGTCGTACTAACTTTGGATTTTTATTTCTAGGTTTGCTCTAGTTTATTATAATTCAGATTGAAATTATGCTTAGGAAGAATTGTTAGGGTTAAAATTATGTCGTACATTACAAATAAATGGCCTTTTGTTTCATAGTTAATCTTTTAAGTTATTTTAATGTAATGGGGAATCTTTAAGTTTTATATAATTTTTATGAGTACTTAAAGTAATTTTTTATTTGATATATCAATTTTCTTCTTCTTTTCTCTCTCTCTCTCTCTCTCTCTCTCTCTCTCTCTCTCTCTCTCTCTCTATATATATATATATATATATATATTATTTAAGTGTTGGCTTATTTAGAATTTGTACGCATATTTCTGATCTCAGTGGTCTTTATTATAGTAAGTAGTTTTTTTAATAATTTGATTTTGGTGTATTCATGTACAATGATCTTACTATGCTCTAATATTCTAAATAATTTTTAGGCTGCGATTCAATTGCAAATGATAAGATATAACATGAATGATAAGATTTTTTTAATTAACAATTAGTTGTTTGAAATACTTTAGATTTATTCAAGTTTAGATCTTTTATGGATATTCTTTTTTGAGTATGGACATGCTATCCTTCACTAGATATCTAAAATAAAATTACCTTCAATAAAAACTATCAACAAATTCTTATAAAAAAATAATCAAAAACAATATCCATAATATCAAACTCCAAAATACATACAAACATAAATAAGCCAAACTCCAAACATAAATAGCTCAAGAAACATAGTCTCTAACTATAGAAAAATCTTTCTTTTCTAATTTCCTATAAAATAGCACGATATCTTAACAAACCACCAAATAAACAAAAAGTTATATAATATTTACATGTTTCTTTTCTAATTTCCTATAAAATAACTCGACATCTTAACAAACCACGAAAAAAAAAACAAAAAGTTACATAATATTTACATGGCATTTCCTTTTATTATTCTTTTCTCCTCTTCCTACTATTTCTTTCAGATATAAAAATTCACAAAATTTCAGTTTATTTGTCTTAAAAAAATTCAGAAAAAATGCCTAATTATAGTATATAATACTTAATAATATAACATCTTTATATTACACATATATATTCATTGGTTAGAAAATTAACATTATAATAAGTACGCTTTTAAATAGTTAAAAGTAAAATAAAGTTGTAGTTTCATGAGCACAGAAATAAAAGTCTGCATGTTGCTGAGAACATTTTTGTTGATATATTGTATTATGAAGAAAACTTCTTTGATTTCCTAGGCAAAAGTTTGCAGGGTGCCCTCATGATTGTGGTGATTTGGTCCGTTTGAAAACATGGTTTGAAATGAAATTGGAAAATGGATGAATTCCAATGCAAAATTTGCTTTAAATAGGCAAGTTGTATCACTCATGGATCTATGAGCATGAACTCCATATATGGTGTGAAGGACACTAAAAAATCTGCAGAAAAATATAAATTTCACCCAAACACTACCATATCCCAATTCCAAGCTTCTTCTGCCATTTCGTACCAAAATAAACAACAAGATAACAGAGTTATCATAATGATAATATCAATAAATAAACCTCTTCACCAATGTTAATGGGAGACAAACTAACTTTCACGTCAAATTATATAAACATCTCCTATGATTTATTCTTTACAAAAATATTATCCAGAAAGAGAAAGGAAAAAATTCCAAAAAAGTTATTGTACTGTGTGTGAACATCAAATAATTAGTTGTTAATGAAAGTGGTAGGGTACGAAACTATTTTTGTTGCGGAAAGTAGAATGATAGAGGCCACTGTGGAACTGTGTTTTGTCGCATGATTCAAAGTATTAGGGTTTCAAAAACCACTTATAGAATATGAAAACAAATATATATATTTATTTTTGTAGAAGTAGAATCTTACTTAGCCTGCACAATAATATATTATATTACTAGTACTGTAACATAAATATCTTCTTTTTCTAGGCATAGAACAAGTTATATTCTTTGTCTCTTTAAATTTTTCTTAGTTTTATGATAGTATTTTACAGTTGTTATAAAAAATCATTAAATAAAAATTAATTTTAGAAATAAAATAATTATTTATTAGATATTATTTTAAAAATTACAATATAAAATAATTTTTATTATTAATAAAATTTATAAACTAATTTTTAAATTAGTCTCTAATTAGTTATCAAGATTTTAATTATCAAAATTTTAACTATCAACTTTAAAATTTTATTAAAATCCAAATTTAACTCTAATTAAAAGTGATTTTTTTGGGAAAAAGTAAAATAATCTGAATTTATAAATAGTTTTTTTTATCAGAAAAAATATTGAATAACAGGAATCACTTAAGGGTGGTTCAACCCTTATACATACCTAAAAAATATGAGACAATTTCTCTTGTCTCCCAAACCAAAAATAGAGATAGACAAACAAATCTATCACTAAAAACCCGTACAACCCGTACACTTTCAAGACTAACCCGTATATAAATTGAAGAAATTTAATAAACATTTTTAATTATGAATAATTCAAATAAAAAAACTCAGTTTTAATTAGGGTTAGGTTTAGGTTTGGGTTTAAATTCTCCTTTTGAAAAAGCTGAAAGTAGTTTACCTTTGACCATGTAAATATAATTTACATTAGATTTATGTAATTGAACTAAGAGAAAGTTGAGGTGAACTCATTCTATTGTGATCCATATGCTTGGGTTTTGTTCATAATAAGTCTCCCAAAAAGTGCTTTCTACATTGCATCGACATTGTTGAAGGAATTTTGTTTTTTTAGGTTGATTCATAGTGGAGGCACAACTCTACTTAATTCTTTAGGGTCATGTCGTTTCCATTTTGGTCTCTAAACTAGAGATTCCAATCAACCCATTCATTGGATGCCTCCTTCTTTAAATGGTCTCCATGAGTGCTTCTATGAAAACCATGTCAAAAGTAAAAGGGAAAATCAAATAGCTTATTCAATTACTTTTAGAACCCTTCAAAGCATTTACTCTCTTCTAGTGAACTTTTAAAAATCTCCATCTTCACATACTTTCTTTTATAAGCAAAAGAATGAATTACAATCCTATTACAATAAAAAATTATGATTCCTTTATAATTCCAAAAAAATCAACCTACTACAAAATAGGAAGTATCATCCTATCTTTATCTATCATATTTTTTTTATTAATAAAAAATTAATTAAATTAAATAAAGTATTTCAGGAGTATCACAATCCCCTTGTATAAAAAATCTGCAATCACAACCCGTTTAACAACCTTACAATCCAGCAAACAAATATACAATTTGGATATACAATTTACAATATTTCTATCAATTCTACTCAATTCCTACGGTATCTTCCTTCCTAAACAGATACTCTAAGACTTATAACAAAAACACATACATAGTATATATGGAGCCTTCAACATAAAAGATCCATTAACAAAAACAACATACATATATCTATAAATCTCACTCATCAAACCATTAGAAGACCTCCACAAACATTGTGAGTGATGCAATGAGTGTGACTGAAATTCTATTTCTTTTAATTGATAAAAATGTAAGTTTATACATTTTTCATTATATTTAAAAATTGTTGAAAAATTAATTTAATTGATTATTTTTGAATTATAATTCTTTTGAATTAAAATATTATTTTCGGCAATTGAAACATTATTTCCGGTACTGTGATAAAGCTAACTTCAGAAAAAATATAAATTATGTAAACTTTTCGGATCATGTTTATGATTGTCATAAACTTTATTTAGAACGTTGTAATTGTGGATTATTTATTTTTGAATTATAGTTGTATGCAATTAAAAGATTATTTTTTGTACTGTGTTGGAGCAGATTATTTCTGATACTATGTTAGAGCTCTAATTTGATAAAGGAAAAAATATTTATGAAATAAATATTAATGCATTAAATTTTAATTAAAGCAAAATTCATGGATAAAATCTGTGAAAAACAAATATTAAACATACCCTTCAAATCTATATATAAAGGAAACATGAAATAAATAATAATAGTAATAATAATAATAACAATAATGTTTCAGAAAATTATTTGAATGATACATTGAAATATGTATCATTCAAAAGAGTCATGGAAGTCTTTAATTTGTTTTTCCATCTTGTCAATGCGGTCATGAATCTCGTCGAAACGTGTGTCGATGTTGTTGAAAGTTTGTTCATGTTGAGGTTCATAGTCCAGATGGATTCCTGCAGCACTTGGAATCCACTCAAATATTGCGATGACATTGTAGAGTGTTCCTACATTGGGACCTGAGGCACACTGCCATCAACATGTTCACCTGGAATGTTTAGGTCTGCATCATCTTCGTCATCCTCCTGGTCATTCCTTCCACGCTGCCACACAACATGTACCTGATGGATATTTAACTTTTTCATTGATTTTTTTTTTCAAAAAAGTGGCACCATCCGAGATTCATAAATGATTCCAAGGATAAATCAATTTCCCATGTTGTCATAAACCGTGAGATCAACATAGCATATGGAAGAGACATGTTGTCATCCCTGCATTTGACAATGTGTTGCATTATGTAATATGGCTAGTTAGTTGGAATATTTTTATTTATTGCATATAGCATGAAAATATCTTTGTGTTGCAATTAAGAATAATTACTGTGTCGAGGACACAAAATGTGAATAAACTTGCAGTGAAGTAGTCTGTCGTTCACTGACAGAACACCAACATTCCTGAGATTATGAGCCTCCATCCCTAGCCTTAAAATGCTTGCTAATGTCGTATCACGGGCGTAGTTTAGGTGCTCAGGAGGGGTTGCACCATTCCATTGAAGTCCTTGATAATTCAATTTAACCAACAACCACCAATCTGAAGGTGGTATAATAATCCTCTTGCAGTTGACCCCCGAACAGAGGATACCATCAACTGTAATCCTAAGATTTGAATGAAAAACTTTGATCATAATGTCAAAGCATGAATATCTTAACATTAAAATTTGTTTCAGTCCATGATGTTCCAAATGATTTTGGAACTCAAACCTTGCTTCTTCAAAGAACCCAAAATGCATGACCTTAGGTGGCACAATTGATCTATGAGCAAAGCCCGTCCCAAACTCCAGCATCTGGTCTTGGTTAGAAAAATGCTGAGAATGATTAAAAATGTCCTCAATATCGGGAGTAGGTGCATCAGGAACTGAATCATCAGCAGGGTTTTTCCCTTACCCTGCGACTATTGCGCTATCTCTTCAAAGATGAAGATGCCATATCTATAAAAATCATATAATATTCATAATTTCACTTGGTGAACATTTGCATAAAATTTTAATATAACAACCAAAAGAAGCATATATAGCATAAAATAGATAAAAGCATATTTAAATAAAAATGTGCATAGAATTTGTGTCATAAAAAAAATTACAGATTCGAAAAGAAAAACACATATGCATAATAAAATACATTCAAATTTTTACATAGTTTAGGGATTTGTAGTCATTATCTTTACCAACTTTCTTATTTGTCGCTCGAGAGGCAGGCCAAAGAGTTGTTTCATCGCATTAGGATGACCACATAGGAAATCATAACAGTTATCTAATAGATCTTCATCTTGTATGTTCTACTCCACTGACATTTCTCAGATATCATATCATAGTAACGGAGTGTGTGCGTGTTCACGAAATATGGAGTTTCATTTTTCTTTTGCAACAACATGGCTTCTGCTATATATTGAAGATTTTCTTCCATAGCATTAGCCACTCACTGTGATGAAAAAGTGACGACCTCAAATGAAATGGCTTGTCGCTAAACAATATGGCATAACTTATCTGATTGATCACTACCCCTCTCAAGGATATCAGTTAATCCTTCAAGCCTTGTGTTAAGCCTTTCCAATTGCAGATCAATGACGTCCACCATGGGGTCTTTTCTTTTTGATCCCCTAGAAGAAGAAGTACAACCTGATGGCTGAGATGGCTAAGGCGGCACCAATAGGGGTGTCAGATTAGGGTCATGCCTGTATGAATCGACATTAGGGTCAGCTGAGCGAGGAGTTTCACATTGGGTTGCATAAAATTTCAGCTCCTCTGGGATGTACTCCATATTGTGATTGTTAAGATCTACATTAAAATAATGAGACTGAGTTCGACTGGATGACTATAGGGTTGTCTCCCATCGTGGTTGGTAGCACGATCAAGCCCCCATAAGTTTTTTGTTAACCTGTAGTGCCTGATGGAATTAACGCCCCACTTTGTGGCTGAGGGCTTTGCCTGTTCATTAATGAAAATAAATACACTCGTATTCATAATTATTGGTTAATGTATGCGATAAGTGAACATCAAGTTGAATATGTTACCTTTATTAACACATCCCACACTTCATCTGCAGCCTCGAAATTTTTTTAGGTTTGATTACAAGCGAAACTACTCAGTCCACTAAATAGATCATGGATCTTATGCCATTTGTCCTTAAGGCTTTTCAGCATGTTCTTTACATTATTTTTTGTAATCCTTACCAATCCACTCTGATGTAGGGATTTAAGAATGTTTGTGTAACCCATCGTTGTCCAACTACCGTCAATGCGGTTACCCATAGATGCCTCATCGATCATGGCATTTAGCAGTTGGAAATCCATGTCGAAAGTCCATTTTTTGTGTTCACGGATACCTGTAGATGACTCCGAAGCAGTACCTTTCCCGCGATCCATGATAAAACCTAATAAAAAGGTTGAAATTTTGCAATAACATAAATAGTTTCATACATAAAGATTAATAAAGCTTGAATGTCAACATTAAACCAACGAATTGTTCTTACAACAATATAAATATAAGTTCAAGGATCTTACATAAAATTAATTATTTAAATAACCAGTCCAGATTTCATTTTCTATAGTATCCCTAATTTGTGACCCGGGCTTGTAGTCATCATCACAATTTTGTGAGCGTGACACATCTATATTTCCTTGCATTAAGTCACGATCAACTTCTTCCAAGAAAGAGTCCATTATACACCCCACGAAGAAAGTTATGAAGAATACAATATTCTAAAACAATATCGTTCATAGTGTCCACAAAGTAATGAGACTATGTTCCACAACCGATAATTGGGAATCACTTTTTGAGGACACCAAATGGTCTTTTGGTAACATTTCTTAGTGAGGAATAATGATGATTAAACAACTCGCATGCATTTTGTGGACCCCTTCGAAAATATTTTTTTACATGGTATTGAACTCCACGATATGGAGTTATAACTTGGGCTTTGAGCATAAAACTCGTGTATCCAAGGTAGTATTAGCCTACAACCATCCATTAACACTTATTACTTTAAAGTCATGTGACTAAAGAAATATTTACTGCACTTGAAAACACACTCAACTAACCTTTCGGAATGACCAATTGATCCTCTCGTACAAACACATCCTTCAATATCCTGCAATCAGAGGTTGTTCCTTCCCATGCAGCAAGAACATATGTGAATTTCATGTCAAAATCACAAGCATCTAATATGTTTTGCGATGGTCAGTCTTTTCTTCCGCGAAAACGAGGAGCATAAGCTTGGGGGACTTTCACATGGACATGAGTGTCGTCTATAGCACCTAAATAATCCTAATACACAATAAATTCACAATTATAAATAACTTGCATTGCATACACCATGACTTCAATATTTACTACTGTTTCTCATATTCATACCTTAAAGTATGGAAAAAATCGATTGTTGTTTAAGATATGAGTTTCAACCTCGATCCCAGATGGTTGAATTAAGAATTCTTCCTGCAACATCAATATTGCCTTTAAAACATTATGAAAGTGACGAGACTTCGTTTCCCTAGACGGATGAAAGAAGAACGAAACACTTCGATTCTTCACGTTATGACCAATGATATGTAAAAATTTAATCACTTGTTTTTTAGTTGTAGATCAGAATGCATCTTTAACCATCATCGTTCCTCTTATTCATTGGCATAAACTAATAAATGCTTATGAACCCATGCGAATAATGTTAAGATATCTTTCAATAGGGACCAAGTATGACATCAATTCTTATCGACGACGCTCTTGATATCTTGGAGTTGTTTGAGAGATCAAGAAGTGGTTCTAATTAAGAAGTCATATGCTACACAAGGACAAAAGAAAACCTTTGCTCAGGCTTTTGGAAAATACCTGTGACATCCCATTGTAAGATGATTGGACATGATCTTGTTCAGTGTCGTGTGTTTAATGCTCAGAATCATGTTGTTGGTCCTCAACATAAGCCTTCTAAGACCAAGAAAATTACTGAAGATAATAAAGAGCAAGGGGAATTTGTGGGGGATCCAGTGGTTCATAAACAACATAAAGAGTATAGGAAGAAAAATCCTATTGAAGTGATTGATCTGCAAAATAAGATCTTTGATAACTCTGCCGGTAATCTGATAGCCACAGTTTCTGGTGGCACTAAAGTTGGGCCATAGTTGGAACAAATTGATTCAGATAAAATAGATGGAGGGGAGGATATATTTACTGACAAGCCTCCTCTGGAGGATGCATCAGATCATGATAGATCTTTGCTTCGACAGAATTTGTCAGACACCCTTTCTTACTATGCCAAGGTTTTAGAATCACCTATTGCAATGTTATTAATAAGGTTTTTATTGATGTCAATCATGTGCTGGAGTGTTCTGATATTGTTGTTGTTTCGTTTGCGCCAAGGAAGATTTCTCCTATGAATGAACAATCACTTGATTCTGCCAACGCTTTACTTCTTGATAATAGTATGTTGGCTCTGCAAAATCCTTTTTCATCCCTTGTTGGTTTAGAAATTGCATATGTGACAGGTGACCCTAATATTGGTAAGTCATTTATCCTAACTCCAATTGTTGATTTCATCATAATGCACATATAACTGTCGAAAATCAGGTGGCATCTAAATTTTAGGCTGATCATAGTGAGGCTGAGGAGAATGCTAGTGATAATAGGGAGGATATTGTACGCACCACTAGAATACCAGGGAGGCCGCCTAAAGAGGCTGGTAAATCCAAAAAACCTGCTGAGGCAATTCCATCCAAAAAGTTGCAATGAAGGTTTCTTGTGTTTTTAGGAATGCCAGAGGCTTGACAAACTAAAAAACTGTGGAAATGTTGTTTAATTTACTTAAATAACATAAACCTCTTCTCATTTTTATTGCTGAGTCCAAGATACCTTAACCTGATGCTTTGGATGTTCTTTTCAAAACTGTTAATTTGCATTTGGTTGTTAATTCTTCTATCGTTAATAAAGTTGCTAAGCTTTGGTATTTGGCAGTCCTAAATCTCGTAAAAAATTCTGCGATTAATTCTCAGTTTATTTCTGTAAATTTCCTTTTGCATGATAAATGCTTTATCTTTGTAAGGGTTTATGGAGCTAACACATACTCAGTTAGAAGACTTTTCTGGAGGGATCTTAGCTACTTCACTTGTCCTTGGTGCATTTTGAGAGATTTCAATATTGTTCTCTCGATTGTTGATTGCAAAGGTAGGGTTGCTCCTAATTAGGTTTCTTGTAATGAATTTCTTGTTATACTTGGAGTAATGGGAGCAAAGGGTTACAGAGAGTTGATAGAGTTCTTGACATAACTTTATGTAATGAAAAGTGTCTGGATGAATAAGACTCTTGTATTTATCAAGTTCTTGTTAAAAATTGTTCTGATCACTCACCTATTCTTGCTACTATTTCTTGTAATTGTTTACATAAGGTTAGCGCTTTTCGATTCTTGAATATATGGCTTCAGGATAGATCGTGTATGAAGCTTATTCATGACTCTTGGAAAAATACTGTTGTTGGTTGTCATATGCTTATTTTGCAACATAAATTGAAAATGTTGCAAATTGAGCTCAGAAGTTGGAATATATATTCTTTTGGTAATGTTCAGAATGAAGTGATTATTAAGCAGACTTCCCTACTTGTTATTCAACAAAGTTTAGAGACGACTAGTTCACCAATTCTTGATACACTTATTTGTCAAGAAAAGATTGCTAAAGAGAAGCTTGATCATGCATTTCATTGTCAATACTTGTTTTGGAAAGAGATGGCCAAGATGCTCTAGTTTAAGATGGGGATAGAAATATTGCTTTTTTCATGCTGTGGTAAAAACAAAAGAAATAATTCTAGTGGGATTCATAGATTACGGATTGATAATGTTGTTATTGAGAATCCTAAGCTCATTGAGGATCATATTTTGTATTTTTATAGAAATATCTATGATGATTATAATCCTAATACTCAAACTACTGGTAATATGGAAGATTTTATTGGTACATATATTCCTGCCATGGTTTCCTTTAAGAAGAATATTATGTTAATTAAATGTCCTGGTTATTTGGAAATCAAGAATGTTGTTTTTAATCTTAATGGTAACAATGCTTCTGGTCCTGATGGTTTTGGTGGTGTTTTCTATCATTCGTGTTGGGAGATTATTTAGGCAGATGTTTGCAAAGTTGTTCAACAATTTTTTAAACAAAATTGGATTCCTCCTAGGATGAATAGTAATGTGGTTTCTCTCATTCCTAAGATTCAAGGTGTTGATTCCATTAAAGATTTCAGACCCATTGCGGTTGCCAATTTTAAAGTTAAGATCATTTCCAAAATACTGACGGATAGACTGACTATGATGGCTTCTAGAATCATTTATCCTAATCAATATGTGATTGTCCACATATATATATATATTATGCATTTTCTATTTTTTTTAAATTATTTAAATTTATATATAATATGTATATGTTCTAATTTAATGTTTTCCATTACTAAGATACAATATAAATAAGTAATCATATTTCATTTTATATTAATTTCAACCAATGGAAAAATTATAATCTTACAATTTTATTAATTAAAAAATATTATCAATCACACTTATTACATCACTTCAACTTTATAAACTTTCTTTTTATTTATTTTTTACTTCCAAGTTTCTTTCCCTTAATTCAAACAACCACATTTTCCAATCTTCCCCCCTCAAATCCATCATTTTCCTCTTACCTTTTAATATTTTGAAAATAAATTTAGAAATCACAGTAAACAAAAATTGCTTAGAATTATAAAAACGTTTATGATGAAAGTGCATGCCTATTAAAGTTCTCTTTCTATTATATGACTCTAGACCTAGGTTACTAGTTTGTTCTCTTTTTCATTCTAGAAGCTTATAAATAAATTAATTATTAGTACTATTACTTTTATTAATATACTTTTTTATATAGATGGAAAACGAATAAGAAAGAATTGGAAAGGAATAAAGTTTTTTGCCGTCAAAATGGGGAAAAAGTGGATTGTGGAAAAGTCTCAATTATTAATATGTTAATTGGATGAACTAAGTAACAATTATTTATAGAGACATCCTAAATGCACATTATTATTATTGGTGCATGGAACATTATTAAAATGGTTGGTTTTGTGGGTTGATGAAAGCTTTAATTTATAGAATACAATAAGAATATATTGCATAGAGAATTCGTAGTCTTGGAGCATCTTGAGAATTGCTTTATAAATCAATCGTTGAGAATCAAAATAAAGTTTTGGTTGGAATGTGCACCAATAAGTGCTACTCACTTTTAAATCAAATTTCATGCTTTGATTAGAATTACTCTAAAAGTTTCTTTTTGTCATGTTAGTTTAGTGATTGACCTTCTAATTAATTGCACACCATTAAAGTTGCTTCACTCTCATAGTCATCTCCAAAATCCCAAATTCTTTCCAACTAGGCTTAGTCTTTAAAATATTAATTACAAAGTTTTTCTCAATTACTATTTCAATTTTTCAAATAATTCTGTTGGTTTATGTTTTTACAATCGCGTGAGTGATTCTGTCTCTATTTTTGGTTCTCTCGACTTCAAATTTCTTCGGTTTTTTTATCCTTTCACTCCCATTTGCTAGTGATTAGATGAGATACATACAAAGATACTTTGATATCGAAGTTAGTCGGAATACGATTTACAAGAATTAGAGTTGATTGATCATTACCTTTGTCTATTGAATGTCTCCCTCCTTTTACGGTTGAACTTTTGCTAATATAGATCTGTATGTTGGACAAAAAACCCAACTATATTTTAATCATATTTTATAAATAATTTGATATATTAATAGTTAAATTAGCGTATTACTAGTTAATAGTGTTTTAAACCACTAATAACCAATAATTACCAATGTTTTCATCCTCATAGTTAATAGTGTTTTAAACCACTAATAACCAATAATTACCAATGTTTTCATCCTCATGCTAATAGAGAACAAAAAACAAAAGTCCTCAAACGTGGTGGCTAGGTAATTTCCAAAAGATAATAATTTACAATTATAAAATAATTAAAAATATATATTAGTTGTGCTACATATTTTATCACACGATGGTGACATACAACAGCATCCCAATACATTGGTAGTTATATAGGATGCTATATTAACGATAAAAATAATAATTTGAAAATTTTAAAGTTTATGCAGCTCAAAGTTAACATTTAAAAATTAAATATAATCATGGCAGAATCAATATTAATTAGTGGTCTTGGAGCCGAGGAATTGCTTTATGTTCTTAACATCAAAACATTTACAAGGATTCTTATATTTTAGTCCTTTCGATTTAGATTTTTACCGTGTTTTTTTGTTAGGGTTTTTTAAGAAATGATTCTTGATCGTGGTTATAATTTATCGAAAAAATAAAATATAAAATTCTTAATGATTTTTTTATCGAATGACATGAATATTATTTATTTTGCCTTTACTTACACATAGCAATAAACCCATCCATGTCCCACTGGTGGAGAGATGTTAAATGGGCCATTCATAAGTTTTAAAATGGCCCCTACAGAAAAATGAAAGAGGCAATTGCTTCTTGCACCCACGTCTTATGTGAAATGACAAAAATGCAACTTTTAGTTTTTAAATAAGAGGGAGTGTGGATTAAAATACATTCTAGATATTTTAGAATACACTTCTAGATTTGAATTTCTAAAACCTTTTTCTAAATTCTGGAATAAGTTTTTGAAATTATTTTCTGGAATATTAAATAATTTTCCCAAAATATGTTTGTGGATTTTGTTTTCTTGTATTTTTTGTATTTTAGGATTTTTTTTCATGATGAAATTTTGGTTTTTCAATTTTATTTATTAATTTAATTTTCAGAATACAAAAATATATTGTAGATTTTATTTTCCAGAATGTATTTTTTAATTTTGGATTTTGAATTCTAGAATGAAAAATAATTTTGGAAATTCGAAAGTTGATTGGGTGAGGTCAAAATTCATTGGGTGCAGGAAGTAATTTCCAATGAAAGATGGGCCATAACTATTCCTTAAAGATACTGGACTTTGTTGTAGGTCGATAGTCTGGGCCATTGTGTTATTGGTCTTGATTATATTTTGGCAGTTTCTTCCTGCACTCCTACATTTTTCTTCCTGCACCCCCACAATGTTATGCAAAGACCAAATTGTCCCAATTATTTTTAAAAAAACCCTAAAATGCACTTGAACTGTATTTATTTTTTTGCATTATGGATTATGGAATCTGGAAAAATTTCAGATTGACACTTCCGGTAAAATTTTGGATCCACCAATCTGTAATTCAAAATATACATTTCACATTAAAAAATCCAGCATTCAAAAAAAACATTCTGGATCTTCCAATCCGTAACAGAAATATGCATTCCAGATTCAGAAATCCGTAATTCAAAAAAAAGCATTCTGGATCCACGAATCCTTAACAGAATTAGGCGTCCTGATTCAGCAATTCGGAAATCAATAATTTATGCAAAAATTGCTTCCAGAACACCCCCTCATCCTGAAAAAAAAAAAATTCAGTTCCGGATTGATAAATCCGTAGCACACTCCGCAGATTCCTATTTCCGGTAACCGTCCTTTTTCAAATAAAAGATTAAGGCGAGTTTCGGGATTTAGAAAATTGTGGGGGTGCAGGAAGAAAAATGTAGGGGTGCAGGAAGAAGAAGCCTTATATTTTTCACTTGCTTTTGTAGTTGTGCCAGATACAATATGCATTCTTAACCTAGATTTTTTTGGTCTAATCGATTTTTAGCTTCTACTATTATGATTAATTTTCAATTTTATTTTATTATTTTATATGGATTTTAAGAAACAGATAAATTATATATATATATATATATATATATATATATATTTCAACATCGAAATAATACATATCTTATTTTCTTTGTTATCAAATATTAAATAAGATTTTTGTATAAATCTTAAATCAAATAATAATTTTCTAAATGTCAAGTAATTGTAAAACATAGTAAAAAATTATACATAATTAAAATTCTATAACAATTGCAATACGTATTATTTTTACAAATCTTGAGAGAGAAAGTAGATCCATGTGAACTTGATGAATGAAATGAAAAATGAGAAAAATTAGATTCATGTGAACTTGATGAATGAAATAAAAAGTATGAGCACGTAGATCCATTGATAGAAAATGAAAATTTATGTAACGAAAGAAATTTTCTTAAAATAAAATGAAACTAAGGACTAAAGATAAAAAAATATATATAAATTTTTTATATTATTTAATAAACTAAATACTTACGTAATTTAACACTAAAAATTTAAAGTCAAATATTGTCATGACACTAAAAAAATACATCATAAAAAGCCAACAATTTATTTAAAAAAATTCTTATAATAAATACCGAAAAAATATTTTATATAGAGACATTATTTATTAATTATAATGATATAATATATATATATATATATATTAATGAATACAACAAATATACTGTATGTAATAAATATCATATTTAATATAAGACTTTGAGATTTTAAATGGATAAAGTATGAAAAATTTATAAATATGTTGACGTTAATATTTTATTTAATTAAAATTTTATCTCACTACTTTTTGTTTTTTTAATTATTATCTAAGTTTAGAGAATAATTAAAAAATTCTGTTTATGATATCAAAATATAGTTTTTAGGATGTGGAACTTATGATATCAAGATATACAACAACTTAGATGTTACTCTTTTTATTAGAAAATATTAAAGTACATCTATAACTTAATTAATATTAATTATTAATTAAAATAATTAGTCATTGTTCTATACTTTTCACCGTTTTTTTTAATTTAAACAATTTGACTTTTCATTTACTTTATTCCACTCTCAGTCCCTACTTTTAAAATATAGATTATATTTATTAAATACGATAAATACACTATATATATTATATTCACAAAATCATGAATTAAAAATTAATTTTAGATAAAAAAATAATTAATTGTTATAATGATTAAATTAGAGATTATTTTAGAAACTAAAAATATTTTTTGGTTTTTAAATTAGTTTATATTATTATTAAATGATTTTTAAATTGGTATCTAATTAGAAATCAAAATTTTTCTACCAAATTTATAATCTAAATAATTTGTAATTAAAACCTGATAGCCAATTAGATATTAATTTAAAAATTATTTAACAATAATATAAATTAATTTAAAAACAATTTTTTTTTAGTTTTTAAAATGTCTCTAATTTAGTCACTATAATAATTAATTATTTTTCGTCTCTAAATATAATTTTTATTTTATAATTTTCTTGTAATGATTGCATATAACATATTTAATATATTATAGGTAAGTTTGACTGAGCGAAAAATATTAAATACTGTATTTGTTAAATATAAATTATTAAGTATAATATTTGATACGTTCTAACATATTCTAGTTATTGAGTAATTTAGTTTTGTTTTAAAGTTATAGCAGTTTTACAAATCAAAGATAATATTATAAATAGATATATTTTAGTTTACAAATGTTATAACTAGTTTTTTTAATGATTTTACATTAAGCTAAGATAACTATAGTTTTTATATTACTTGTAACATTATTTTTAGTAATAAACATTGAAATATACTAATATTTTTTGTGTTAAAACTGTACTAGTTAGTTTGTATGAAAATTATATTCATTTAATTAGAAACATGATATTTAATATTTCATATGTTAATTACTGAAAGTAACATTAATAAATTTAGTAGTATTATATATATGAGTATTTATTAAATATAATTAATATAGTGTATGCTATCAAATGTAATAAATGTCATATTTAATACTTTATAGATATATTTAACCGATAATTTTAAATATTATATTTATTAAATATTCTGCTTTGTTAAATTATTGGTGGATACTAATGTGAGTTCTATATATAATACATGACATATGAATTAACTCGGTTATACGAGATTATTTGATATTGAGATTATTATATGTATAGTTGTTTGGATTTTTCATTAGATTAGATGCACAAGTCTTTCAAAAGTAGAGATATCTATATATATTGGTCAATGAAGTTTTGACATAAAAAATATTGATTATGAATTATTTATAAACACTTAAAGTGCATTGTTAAAATGTAATGTATAGGAACACTACAAGAAAATCATTGAATAGAAACTATAAATAATGAATTGCTATAGTGATTAAATTAGATACTATTTTAGATACTATTTTTTTTTGTTTCTAAATTAGTTTCTATTATTGTTAAATAGTTTCTAAATTGATATCTAATTAGCTACCAAAGTTTTAACTACCAAATAAATAATTGGTAGTTAAAACCTTGGTAGCTAATTAGATACCAATTTAGAAACTATTTAACAATAATATAAACTAATTTAGAAACCAACAATTATTTTAATCTTTAAAATGGTTTCTAATTTAGTCATTATAATAACTAATTATTTTTTCTTTCTAAAATTAGTTTCTATTCAATAATTTTCTTGTAGTGAAAGTGATAAATTACATGTTTGTGATTAAAAGTTATACTTATATTGAAAATTTTGAAAAACTAATTTATCCTTATTTTATTATTTATTTAAAAATTTGTAATGATGATGTACACGAGAGATGTTACCTATGATACAACTTCATATGTTAATATTGAACATATATATATATATATATTTTAAATTCTCTATGAAAAAATATATTTTATAATACTTGGTAGATAATATGTATATATATATGTTTAATTAAATAATATGATCTAAGATGTTATATATATATAATATTATTTTATTGAACATAAAGTTCTAAAAATATACATACATAAATAAAACATCATATCATAATTACAAGCTTCACTAATAACATACGTAACATTAATTCTGTACACGATAATTTTATAATATATATGAGTGAATTTCATGTCTTTAATTTCATACATCAAGCACATAATTAATATATATATATATATAATTATTTTATTAAAATTCTTAATTAGTTGATAAAATCTTGCAATACGACAACATATATTTATGTATATATTTGTATAAGTATTACATTAGTAATTTTTAAAATCTAGTTTTCTTATAGTTATTTATCAATATTTATATTATGTCAATAGATTTGTTTTTTTTTATATTGTAACGAGTTTATAAATTATTTTTATAAAATATTAACTCTCATACCATATAAAAAAAAAGATAAATATTGGTTCATATTTAAATTGATATCTTTAATTTTTTTTCAATATTTTTATATCCTATTTTTAATAAACATGTAAATTTAATTTTGTAAATAATCTATTACTCTTTAATTATTCACATTGACATAGGAACATCTTATTGAGATATTTGTATATATATTATTACATGACACTCACAAAATTAACATATCAACAAGATTAATTCAAAAGTACATAATAATTATCAGATCTAAACTAACTTTCATATATACAATATTAATATAGAAACACTATTTTTTTTAAATACCAATTTTAGAACTACTACAGACTTATTTAAAATTTACTTATAAACACAAACCACTGTCTAGGTAAAATATAAATTACATACTTCAATGTTCTTTCTTAAAACACGTTAATATTAAATAATATATAAGAAAAACATGCACAGGCTCATATAAATATTAAATACTGCGAGAAAAAAATAAATTATATATATATATATATATATTTGTAAAAAAATTACATTAATATATATCATTGACTACTAGGTTAATATTTGTTTTCGATTTTAATTTCTCTTTTTTCGAGTAGATGTTTTTCTGTCATTTGCATCAACTTAGTTTTCCACAACACAAAATTGAAGCAAATTTTAATCTCGAAAATAGATTTAGAGACGTTCCATTGATTAAATTATAAAGATGAAAAAGGTAAAGAAATCTATTATTTTATGTAAAATATAGATTATATTTATTAATAAGATTTGCACAAAATTCATGAAAAATATATTCAATACAAAGAAAATCATGAAATAGAAATCAATTTAAAAAAAAAAATAGATAGTTGCTATAGTGACTAAATTAGAGACCATTTTATATACTAAAAGAAATTTTGGTTTATAAATTAGTTTTTATAATTGTTAAATAGTTTTTAAATTGATATCTAATTAGCTATCAAAGTTTTAACTACCAATTATTTAGATTCTAAATTTGGTAGAAAAATCTTGGTAGCTAATTTGATACCAATTTAGAAATCATCTAACAATAATAAAAACGAATTTAGAGATCAAAAGTTTTTTTTAATTTCTAAAATTGTCTCTAATTTAATCACTATAACAATTAAGTATTTTTGATTTAGGGTTTAGGGTTTATAATGATATTTTGTTATACTTAATTAAGTGATGGATGAATAATACATTATTAATTGGAATGAATGCTTTCAATACACTTCAGTAGAATTGACAACTCAGTATGAATGGTCCTAACAAGAAGCAACATAACATTTTTGTTGTACATTTTTTATGTTACAAAGAAGCATCATGTAATGACATTGCCATATTCCATTTTTCAATTCTGACTTATTTTAACTTTAGCATTCTCAAGAAAACTTCTTATTTCTGGAAAATTATTCCCATAATACTGGAAAATTAACTTCAAATGTTCTTTACCTAATCTTCACATTTATCCTACAAGCTACCTTTAATTTATTTCATCTAACGTCAAAAGCTATTTGACTTTTTATGACTTTGAAGTGAGGCAAAAGTGCTTCTAGGCTCTAGCTCACAATTTAGGAAAATGCTAGCCACACATGACACTAATTAACCTAATAAATTATTGCAATTTTCTGCCAAAAGAAACTCATTGCAATTTTGACCGTATATATATACTAAGAGAAAAACTCTGAAGTGGGGCAGGACAATAGTGTTCATGATTTCAATCCATCTTTACACAACACCTATCTAAATTTTCATTCTTTTTAAATAATAACATTTGAATATATATATATATATATATATATATATATAATTAGTGCAATCATGATATATTGACAATATAATACGGTTCTCGAACATGTTTGGGACCTAGGTCGGTCTGCCATTCTCCAAACTCCTCGATACGCTCAAGTTCTCTAATGTATCTCGTTCCTCTCGGTCGTCCTGCTCCACAGGCGCGAGTGGTACCTGCAGAACGCACTCCAACGCTCTCAAGTCAGTAGGGGTGTCGACGCTTAGGTGTTAGAGTACTGTAGATAATGACGTACATTTTTCCTTGAAATGCGTGTTATTTATATTACCTTGATGAGCCTTTATTGTTGGGCCAGATTAAGAGAGTTGGTTTAGGGTTGCGTTAAGCCACTTTTAACCATAGATTAGCCTTACTAACCTGGTCAACCTTTGACTTGAACGTTTTGGGTCGGTCGACCACCTGTAGTGACACGACCGTCTCTTTATTACTTAGGTGGCGGCATGAGTCGAGTGTTGGCCGACTCACTGAGTCGTCCGGTCGTGCTAGTACAAATACTAAATTGCTCCATATTATAAGTGTTAAAAATAGAAAGAGAAATATTTTTTTACAAATGAAAAATAGAAAAATTTTAAAAAATTTTAAATTGGTGCATTTGATATAAAGTACTCAAAGTAACATTCTTCATATTGAATATATAATATAGAAGGACTTGATACCTTGACATTGCATACAATAAAAGAACATTCTCTTAACAAACAAATAAATTAGTATTTTAACTATTTTAATTTTAATTTTTAATTAAAATATTATAATATTTTTATAAAGGGTGGTTGAATAATGTTATTTAGTGTGTGCAGTGTAAACAAAACCTTTTCCACTATAGAATAAGGAAAATATTTCTTTGAGACTCTCTATATTCACCTACATTCACTTAAAAACTGTTGATAGAATAATGTGTTCACAGCTACCTAATAAAAGGACTCAAAAGTCTTACATGGATGTTGTTGTTTGGTTGTGGCTTATATAAGTCACAACTTAGTTTGGAAGGAATAAAATGATAACAGTTGTGTTCCACTGAGAATTCGAATACCCAATTAGTTAATAAATTATGGGGAAGTCTGTGTCATCACGTCTCATCTTGCTATGCATGCATGGGGTATGAGCAATTTGACAGTGATGTGAAGTTTTTTCCCCCCTAATTCTAGTGTTTCTCTCTTTATCTTTTCCCTGGTATCTTTTCCTTGGTGTCTTTTTTAGCATGTAGTGTATATGTATGTGCATGTGGTGAAGGTGATTACCAATGGCTACGAGTAGGGAAAAGAAGCAGTCAAAGGTTATGATTTGTGATGTTACCTCCATTGCATATATGCCACATCTTTAGGACTTCCAACATAAACTTTTTGCTTAATCATCATTCAAATTAACAAAGTGAAATGAATTTTCCAACAACTCCCAGTCTTTGCT